>Ga0307515_10007673_pt1 | contig 21263 bp, 9 predicted proteins | sample 17_EM_MG_FD_194513 | JGI IMG/M metagenome (GOLD analysis project Ga0307515, IMG submission 194513) | Populus trichocarpa ectomycorrhiza microbial communities from riparian zone in the Pacific Northwest, United States - 17_EM | ecosystem: Host-associated > Plants > Roots > Unclassified | place...
TTTTGTCGACCTGAATCAGGTTGTCTTGTCACCGACTCAGCTACCTACCCATTGACTCAGTCATTGACTCGGTCACCTACCCCTTGTTTCCATTGCCACCCCCCTCCTCCCTTCTCGTTCTCATTTCCTACACCTTTCTTATATATATATAGAGGCTCTTAGAGCCACATTCAATTGCCAGAGTCCTCATTCTTTTCTTACAATCGGTGCACGGACTACCGATCGACACTTTTTTGTCCGTTCGCTATAGAGCGGTGAGCTTACCGCTCGAACAGGTCGCTCACAGTGATTCTACCAACCGATAGACATCCACCTATTCATTCTACACCCCTGCAAGGCATTAACTAGTGACGCTTATAATTGGAGCGATTCGGCATCAAAGATTTGAACAGTAGAAAAAAGTTACCAAATGAGGCCTTAGACCGCTCCAGGTTCAGCAATGTGGGATTTAGCACTATTGCAGGCCTGCTAATGCTTAACAACTTCTATTATACTTGTGATAAACCAGGAGGCAAGACTGCAAGCAAAAACATTTACTTCAACTACAATTTATAGACCTCATCCTCAAGGATCAAATATATCGCATACAGCGGAAGACCTGCCCACTTCTCAAGAATCCGAAAAGACAAGCACAAGACAAGTACTCCTTGAAACACCATGATTCCATAAAAAGCTCTTTGGATTAGATAAATGCTCACCCAAAATGGTAAAGCTTTCAATTTCTCCGTCAAATTACTCAGAACCTCGGATCGTCTCGCAGGCGGGCTTTAAAAGCCAAGATAATCACAGCTAGAAAAGTCTGTTAGGCCCGTGAACTTCCTAATCGCGTCTTCCTGACAGCTCTCTGGCGCGGCACCCTCGGCGTTAAGACCTAATACGACTTTAATTGTTATGCGGACCGCAACCTCATCCCTCGCTAAATTTGCGTCAGGCGTGTATACGGCTAGGTTATTGGCGAGACAGGCATCTTCAACCTCTTTTTTAAACGTATTGACGTGGTTATCAGCTTCGGGGAGACCTGTAATCCAAACAGCGACGGTGCGGACCATATCTGGAGCTGGCACGATTGTTGGATCAAGCCCGTAATCAACCGCACAGTGGACCACGATTTGAGTGCTAGCTCGAGGCAAGAGAGATTCGAAGGCTTTCGCTCCTATGTCCCCAATAAGGTCTCTAGGAGGAAATATTCCGCCTATTTCGTTTCTACCCGCCCTAGTAAAGGCAAGAAGGTAGGTAAGAAGGAGAAGCAATAATGCTTGCGTATAATGCATTGTAACAGTAATTAGGACAACACAGATTTAGAGGTCGGAAGATTGTTAATCACTAGAATGGAAAAGACTAGGATGGAGGTTGTGGAGGTTATTATGATAAAAAATGAAGGACGCTGGCCTGGACAGAACTGGCGGGCGTACTTGCTGATTCTTAAATATTTCCACGAACGGTGTTGCCTCGGTGCGAAGAAGCGACTGTGCCGCCGGCGCGCTTAAAAGTTGTTCGTCCATAGATAGTATTGGTGCGTTCTCAAACGTGGATCTTATCAACGTCAGAGAACGCCTTATTTATATCCTACAAAAACTAGACCCTTCGGTTACCTAACTGCGCCCTCTTCATGCGCAGAACGCGTCCAATATCACTAGGACAAATGTTCACGACGTGCCGCTTCACCTCAATTTCTTGTTGAAATGGACGACTGAGGGGAGTCAAAAGTAAGATGGAAGGTTGAATGCTTGATATTTGGTAGGGTAAGAAGCTCGTATTATATACAACAATAATTAGGTGGCTGGTAACAGCCACCCTATATTGGGCCCAGCCACCCAATTCTCAACATTTCTCCATCCTCTAATTCCTGATCCTCGGTGTTCCCCTTAAACAAGCCTATTAACGCGATGCGCAACGTCATTTATCGGTATCCTGTCGTCTTTTAACAGCGGCATTGTAATAATCAGTCCTTTCGATATTCATATAACTACAGTTGCACAATTTGTTTTGCCTAACAAGCCGTCCAACGTGTAATTGTAAAGGCTTTTTATTAAAACATGAAAGCGATGTTCTCATATCTGTTCTTTCATATGATTCATAAATAATCGTTAGCTTAATGCGCCAATTTTAAATACACTTAAAAGCTATTGTTTTATGTTTAAGCGCCGCTCGGGAAAAAGAGGCAACAAATATTGTCCACTTACTTACCCCAGCAGCATATTTCATAATGTTGCCTTCACGTCCACCTTAAGTCTGTAAAGAACAGATAACTGTCTTTAGACGTGTTAGAATACCTTTTTTTAGAAAGAAGAAACCATGTCCACTAGATCCTTAGCCGGCGGGGATAATGATGGAGGAAAAAGACATATATAAGACCACAATCCATCTCGTGAAAATCATGGCCTGGATTGCGCCCATACTCACATGTTTCAATATACCTGCTCCTGCCTAATATCTATTGCTCTATTTGTTTCTAGTCTATATTGCGTCCCATCTTGAGCATTATGTATTATCGGCGAGCACCTTTTCCACCAGCATACCTTTCGGATTGTCTACTTCTACTTCTTGCAAGCACATTGCTCTTAGGATCCATAGATTCCGTTATAGGGAAAGCAATCCCTCTTCCTTTTCCATTCCCAGCAGACAACCCTCCACCACCACCAGGCGCTTTGCCTATCCCAGACGACCCCGTGAAGAATATTAACAAAGACTGGTTCCTTTCATATCTAACAGTGGATTAACCGAAAGACAACTGTGTATTCTACTGCCGCATAACCGACCGGGCTAGGGATTGGGTAAAACTAAACCCACCATTGAGGACACTTTGGGAAACCTATCCAGCATTTTTGTTTTTTGATAGTGAGGAGCCCAGGAAGTCCTTTCTTCAGGCGGACGCAGTCTTGGGAGCCAAAGGCCAAAAACCGAACGCAAACAAATATGCCGCGATGTCATCAGAAGCCTATGCGGAGAGATGTCGGGGAACATCAGTCTACCTGCTCCTCGACGAGGAGATAGGCATTCCGGAACAGTGCATCTGGAATTCGGAGGAAAAAGAAGCGATCCAACGTGGAACGGATAAGATTGAGAAAGTCATAGAGATCACATTTAAGGCGGGCACAATAACAGAAAAGTCAAGAAGAGAATATCCGCCTACGGAAGGTAAATCGTGTGATGACAATCCCAGCCGGAATGGGAAAAGGGATCTCTCTTGCTCGGCATCTTTTTCAAGTAGGATCTCTACAATCACCAGTCCACCTACAACTTTGGGTCTAAGCTCAACCCCGGACCCGAGCACAAGCCCAAGCCCAACACCATCACCATCGCCACCCGCAAGCCCTCAACAAGCCTGTAACGGCATTGATAATGTCAAATGGGTCTTTAGAGATACCCTTGCAAACAACATTGGTATTTACTGCGCCGACGCTGCTAAGCAGGGCGTGCAAGATAAAGACAGTGGATCACTTGTTCGATCATATAATCAAGGGACTCCTGACGAACTAACTCTTTCAGTGGACTGGCCTTTAGGACTTGCTTTCACGCTTGTCGAGTCTGACTGTAGCAATTATATGACAGCAATTATGGATGGTGAGCATATCTTCCACTGCCTCTATCAAAAGGCATGCACTAATATCTATAATCCAGGTTGCGACGGCAACAATCCAAATAATCCTATGAACTGGAAGCACGGCGGTAGCTTGCAGCTTGGTCAAGTCAAATATAATATCTTCCCTACGAAAGAGCGCTATCTGCCAGGGGCCTGCTCCATGCACCTGTATGAAGTGGAACGCTCGACGGGCGTTGACGGTCCCGGGACAAAACGCAGTCACAAATTCACCCTCAAAGTAGACGCGAAAGACGGGGCATCGAAAATAATTGGTGGCAGTGGAGGGGAAAGCGTCGAGGCTGGTGATACCAATCCATATGACCTACAGTTGTATTATACTACTCTGGAGATGAAACCGGAGGCACAAGGCGGCGATTATATCCAGTTCACCCTGGGTAGTCAGTCGTGGACTACAAATACGGTGGATGGGACTCCAAGGTGTAATACAGGTGGTTGGGATGGCGACTACTCCCCTTCGGTATGTTGAAATTTTTGTGGCATATTCTAATTTTAAGGATTGCACTAATTAGTAAATTATAGAACCGAAATATGGATTGTTTTTTCAATTGTTAAAACATTAGAGTTCCATTGGCATTACAGTAATGCAAGTTAAAGAAGCTTTTATTAGAAGTTTTTATATTCTCAGACAGACGAGGGAGCATAGAGCTTGGATTATTTTTCTACTAAATTGCAGTTGGGTGTTCACTCTAGGAGTTTCTGGTCTCACTCTATTACCTATTATTATTTCTTATATAGATGATATAATTTCCGTCTCTTTTTAGGAATTCACTTATAGGCGCCTATATACACTTAACTTCGTCTAAGAAGAAGTTCGCATTTTCTAATAACAGCTTCAGCTATATAAGCAGACTTGCTATTAAGCAAGCAAGCTAAGCCGGAAAGCCTTAGCTTGCTGGCTTGAAACTTTTCACACCTAAAGCTGGCTTGCTTGGCTTAATAGGTCAAATAGTTGGCTTGCTTAGCTTGCTTAAAGGCTTATTTAATTTTATATAGAAATTTTAGAGTAATATACAAAATCAAGCCTAAGCCACCGATTTGGCTAAAAAGCTCCTTCGCAGCCCCGATTTGTAGTCATTGTAATATAAGATTATATAGAGATAACGTAATAAGGAAGCTCGCGTAGCCAAGGGCGTCTATCGCGAGGCTTAGCATGGTGGTGAGGAAGGCTATAGTAGGAAGGCTTTGGTAGGGAGGAAGATCCTGCTAGTGACTCCAACGGTTAGCTACTAGTTATACTAATCACGGCAAACTTACTACCTTATCTACTAGATTTTTTAAAGCCCATTCTTAAATAGCTGCGATTACACTATAAGGCAGTAATAATATTAGGGCGAAGCTTCGAGCGACGTGGCTCTAGTAAATTACTAGCTTTACTAAACACCCATTCGCAGTCGTCGCTTATAGCCGGTATAGTCAATATATTAAAAGCTATCTATACGAGCTTTAGCCGGGTCGTTCGCTCCTACCACCAGTAAAGTATAGGGTCGTTCGCCAGTGGGTAATTATTTGGTAGTGGCGGTAGAGTCTTCTAAGCTTTATACTCGTCTAACGCGTTAATAGAGCTTTAAGCTATGCGGCTGGTGTTAGCATAAATATAATTATCTCTAGCTAACAACGCATGCGCGCGTCTTAACGGTAGATAAGCTAATAGAGTATTTAAGGAAGGACTCGGTCACTCTATATATTAAAGCTAGAGCTTCTTAAAAAACGCATTACCTTTAATTAACCACTCCGAGTAATCTGCCTATATATTTTAGCAGAAGAGCTTATACTAAGGATGTAGTAGAATAGCTATATAGTAGATGGGTATATTATTAAGCTTCTTAAAATACTTCTATAGCTTTAGCCAGCCGCAATTAAGGTTAATTGCGTAGTAATCCTTAATTGCGTCTTAATCTAGGTAGTTATCTAGAGTCGTGTTAACTACGCGATCCTTCTTCTCTTTAAAACGCTTAAGCAGCCAATTAAGTGTAGGAATAACCTCCTAAATCGCTCTATGTAGGCCCGACCTACCTCTAGCTTTAAGCATCTTTATAATATCTTAAATTGGTAATAGGATCTTAATATAGTTATTAATAACACCCTAGTTATAATTATTTAAGGCGCCAGCTGCTATAATAGGCGGTAGTAGAGGGACCTTCTTTTATCTAGCGTATAGAGGAGCTACTTCCTTCTTATATTTATTAATTATATATTATACGATTAAGTTAATCGGACTACGGAGGACAACAGCTTATAGGAAGGCGTTATAATAACTATTCCACCTAGTCTTAACTAGGTTTACTACTTTTAGTATTTTAAAATTAGGGCTTAGTAAGGCCTCTTACTTAGCCTTTTAGTAGGATTTAAATAGTTAATAAAGCTGCGGTATATTAATAAAATTAAGGATATTAATAAGGACGCCGAGGGGGCCTTCTTTTTGCTATTCTTTAAGGAAACATTCTTCATTCTATATAATAGAAGTTAATAAGCAAGTAAGAAGATAATATTAACTTACTAACTTACTAGTATGTTCTCTTGATCGTTTTTATACACGTCTTTATTTTTTTTAAATATAATTAACTAAGCAATAAAATTAAGTATATAAGCCGCGTACTAAATACGCCGATTATCCTTTCTAAAATTAAAGATGGTAGCTAGATAATCTAAGTAGGTATTATTATTTCCAGCGTTATTAGTAATAAAATAGCTAAGGCTCTCTTTAGTAACTTTAAAATAAGCTAAAACGTCGCTAATTACTACGGCGTAGTTAATTCCAGTATGGCGACTAAGTTGCTTTAGTAGAGCGATTAAGTAGTTAACAACTCTGCCCTTATAATTAAGATAATAAACGCAGACGCTAGTAAGTAAGTGCTTACCGCTACGTGTAGTCTAGTTATTAAATAAGAAGTAAAGCTTTAAGCGGGCGTTCGCAAGTTTATTACACATGGCTAGTTAGTAGGCTTTATAGTCAGCCATTATATAAACGCGAATTAATTAATAGTTCTTCCAAATACAGCTCTTAGCGTTAGGATTTACGGCAGCTATTATACGGCGGAAAGTAGGTGTTTTAACCTCTCGTAGAGGGTAATTATTTGCGGTTATCCATTTAATTACTAATTACTTAAAGCGCTTTGCGTTAAAACTGCTGATAAACTTATTTATAAGTCTTTAAGAAATTATATACCTATTATAAAGAAGTTCTAGAACTATTGCCTTACGCTTCTTTATCTTAAATATAATCTTACCGTACTTATTATATCCGTAGCCTATTTTATTTTCTATAAGGTATCTTTTAGAAGTAGATATAGCTATAGTAATATTAAATTAGCTACCTAGTATAGAGTGCTAATAATAATACGCGCACTCCTAATATATTTACTTACTAACACAATATTAAAGCTAATATCCGTACTTATAGATAAAGCTAGGGTTCCTTTCTAAAGCTTTATATAGCCGCTAGTAAGCTTTAAGTTAGTCCTAGTTAATACCGTCGTAATTAGTCTTATTATTAATCTTATCTATAGAGATATTGTTATCAGGCGCGACGTCTTTAGATAGTGTAATTATCGGCATAGGCTCGGCTATCGCGTTTAGATTTGCTTTGGTAAGGTCCTAAGGTATAGCTAATAAAAGGAATAAAAAAGAATAAGTAAATTGGTAATGTTATTAAGGGGGTATAGTAAGGAAGACTTCCTAGAGTATAGACGCGTTAAGAGCTTAGTAGCAAAACAAGTTAATTAGGCTTAGTAGTTACCTAAATAGTCCTGTTTACTCTATTTGCATATTTAGAAAATTTTAACTATAATACTAAAAGTCTATTATAAACTTTAGGTCTTTATAAAAATTATATATATATATTTCCTATTAAGCGGGCAAGCAAGTAAGCAAGTAGGCCCTCCTTTAGCTTGCTTAATAGCAAGTCTATATATAAGTAAGAAAACCTAAACGACTAGACTAGATTTAAATTTAAATTCCTATAAAATATTATCCCGCCCCGATTTAATTCTCTTATATATTCACTCGCTTCTATCTAAAGCTGTAAAATTCTGCATGCTAGTACAGTCAATTGCACAACCAGCTTTACCCCCCCTTTGGCGAGATTCAAACTCGCTACGCGCATCTAATTTCGCCTGGTTGCCGCCAGCTATATATAGTAATTGTAGCGAAGCCGTATGCTTAGCTGCAAGAACTTTATTTCAGAGGCCTTCCTCTACAGTGCCATGATATTTGTCCAATGTCGTAAGGTTTCTACCCGTACGCAGACTTGCTAATAAACGAACCCCGTTTGCTAGTTTATTTACTTATTTACTTTGTAACCAAACAACCAATTAAGCCTAGAGGCCTGACTTTAGCAGTCAATCAAGCCCTATATTGTCTCGTTTGATATATAAGATATAGGTATTGTTTTTGGTTAAGGGGGGGTTCTTAGTGTTGAGTTTTGGGTAGTTCTATATTATACCACGATCGTGATATAATATACGCGCCGAAATAAACATCTAAACTCGTCTTTCTAACTTAACCCCCTAAAGTCTTCTCTTTTACCCACTAATTCCTATCGCTATACTGCCTATATTATGTCTTCCTATCTTACTAAAGCTGGCCTTATTAATTTAGTAGTAAACGCGCCTATAATCGCGTCTAGTGAAGCCTTCGAAGGTTCTAATACCTTATTAGAATTAACCCCCCTAGGACAAATACGAAGGCCTTAATTGGGACCGTATAGAGAGATATTAACGGCCTTATTAAGACCTCTTTAGAACTCCGAGCTTTATATAGGACTATAGCTAGTAGCTCTAGTAAAGATTTAGTAAGAAAACAACCATTTTCTTATATAAATACTGCCATCTATATAAGATTAAGGTGATATTATATAAGACTAGTAGAGCTACTACCTTTATAATAGGACACCTTGCTAAAAATATAGATAGCCACTAGGTTAATTCTTATAGTTTTATTAATTATATAATGCCCTAAAAGCGGAAGGCTTTAACTATTCTAGAGCAGATTTAACAACCCTACTATATATCGCAAGTAGTTGCTAATAAGCTTATTAAGTCCTATAACTCCAATATCTTTAAATAATTAGTCATACTATAGATTGCCGTTAGAAACTACCCTCTATAAGAAGTTTAGCGACCTAAATTTTAAGCTTTAATTATAGCCGCAAATAAAAATGCCAAGCTTAATCTATACTAAAACTACGAGGTAATTTATAATTAAGTTCTTACTAAATTTAATAGTAATAAAGGTATAGTAACGGAAGAACTAGCGTGATCAATAACGAGATTTTATATATTATTTAAGAGCTCAATAACACGCAATAAGAAGAAGGCTCTTACTAGTGTCTATATTTACTATTTAGATAATTAAGGCTAGATTTTAGACTTTATGCTTACTTTACTAAAGCAGCTTGGCCTATATAGCGGCGATAACTACTATAACGTTATTGGCAATATTATTACTAAGTATAATCTTAGTAGTTGAATTGGCTAATTTGTTATAGATAATGCCTATAATAATAACACCTGTATTAACTTCCTTGCAGAAAAGCTCGGATTTAATAAAGAGCAATATTAAGTGTGGTATTGTTACAGGATACCCCCATGACATCTTATACACGCCCACCTACTTCTACTGTCCACGAGACCGCAATTTACCGCGACCTATAGCAATCTAATGGCAATCTGCCATATTCTGCCATATTCCACCAAGTCCCACTAAATTCTACTAAATTCTGCCAAGTTCTACTAAATTCTACTAAGTTCTACTAGGACCACGTCCTAAATCCTATTCTACTTCGTGCATATATTAACTAAGCAACTAAGTTAACAATATATACCCTTTCTTCCCGTTTTCCTACCTTCTTTCCTTATATAATGTCTTAACCTTATTATATAGTTTATGTATATAGCTTAATAATACCTACTTTACTATATATTATCGCCGCTTATACTTACTCCGTAATACTACATTACGTTAAACCTACCTTATACCGCCCTGTTTAGCGTATAAAATAACCCAGAAGCCTATATATCTATAAAAGACCTATATACTATATTTACCGAATAAATAAAGACTTTATAACAGGCCTTTATAGACACTCTTTCCTGTTAAGAAGCTTAATATTATAAGTTAATTAAATCTCTAAAAAAAGAAATTAAAGAGATCTGCTAAAACCCACCGTCTACCTTACTATTACCCCTACTCGCCGCCACCGGTATTAACCTATAAACACTAGGTGGAGAAAACGTGTCTAAAACTGGCTCCTTAACCCTAAATTCGCCGGCTAGTACCCCTAGAAAGAAGTTAACCGAACGTCTCCCTAATCCTCCTGCCTATTTAGGTAAGAGGAGTAAACTACGCTCCTTTCTTAACTAACTTAAGAATAAGCTAAATAGTAATATCGATCGCTACCTAACTCCTAATAGCTAGCTGCGTTATATTATAAGCCGCCTAATAGAAGACGCCGTAGAAACTATATACCTATTTAGCCGAGCACTATAGAAGAACTAGTTACTATACTAAAAGTATCTTACAGTAACCCTAACCGAATTGCTATAGTATAAAGAAAACTAAATAAGATAATATAAGGCTCTAAGAGCTTTCTATTATATTTTACTAAATTCCACCACTATACTAAAGAGACTAGATAGAATAAACCTACCTTAATTAATCGCCTAGTAAAGTCCCTAAACTCTAAACTAAAGGCTTCCCTTATGGGAGTTAAGCTACTAGATACCCTTACTACCTATACTAATATTATTAACGGCTTATATAATAATATACTACGCCTTATCCTAAAATATATACCCTAATACTTCGCCCCCTAGCCGCCTAAGACTTATAAGGATCTAGACGCCATAGATATTAACACTAAAATACTAGAGTATGCTCCACTAGGTCCTTTAAATAAGAACGACATATTAAGCTAGGCCTTTACTTTAAGTGCGGAAGCAAAAACTATATCTTAAGAAACTGTTCCGTCCCTCTACCTACGCCCTAAAATAATTTACGAATGGCTAATTTTAGTAACTATCTACCGCGCCTAACCTAAAGTTATTACTTATAGCCTTCCTCGTCTAGTTCTAGCCCTATACTTAGTAAGCACTACTTATAAGGATAAAGCTACAACTAATATACTATAAGAACTCCGCCCTAATTACCTATAAAAGGAAGGTTTTAGAGCTAAGTCGCTCTCTAAAATAACTCTGTCTTAGGATCTTGTTAAATACTTTAGATATTATAAACTCTAACTCTTAGGAGCGTAGCATAACCGTTAACTACCGCCTTTAGCAGAATAATTAATAAGCTAATACTTAAGTCTTAATTAATATAGGAGCTAGTAGTATAGGATTTATTAATAAGATCTTTATATAAGATAATAGTTTTACCTTAACCCCCCTTAACCGGTATATTAACGTATTTAGATTTAATAGTAAATATATAGTCTCAGGCTGAATTACCTATATAGTATACCTAAGACTCTAATACCTAACCCATAAAGAACTAATTAGGCTTTTTATTACTACCCTAGGTTACCTAGTAATCCTTAAATAATCCTAGATAAAGCTATATAAAGTAACCATTAATTAGGACAACCTTAAGCTTTTATTTACCGCCTCGCAATATAAGTAAGAACGCTTTATAATGTACTACTCTAACCCTAAACTAAAATCTAGGAAATCCACTAAGATCTACTAGCCTAAGATTTCTACTAATGTTCACTTTACGCCTAAGGAATCTACCAAATTCTACCAGCATAGGAATTTTACTAAATTTTACTGATATAAGAAATCCACTAACATCCACTAAGGATCTGAAAATTCCACTAAATTTTATAAGTTATTACTAAGTATTACACTACCCCAAACTAAGTAGAAGCTTAAGCTTAGTATATAAAACTACTAGAAGAACTAGTACCCTATAATAAAAAAAATACTTAAAAAACCTAAACCCGAATATAACACTAACTCTATACCTAATACTAAACCTAAACCTAAATAAGTAACTATAGATAACCCGAGTAAGCTTAGTACCCTAAACATCCGTATAATTAGAGCTACTCTATTAGTATAACTTGCTAGGAAACCTAAATATATAATCTTTACTGTCACTATAGCTGATATTAAGAAGGCCTTAGCACTAAAGAAGTATACTAACCCTACTACAAAGGTACTAGTAGAGTATTATTATCGCCTAGATATATTCTTATAAAAGGAAGCTAATAAGCTACTGGAATACTAACTATACGACTATAAGATTATACTTAAAGAAGGAAAGCAGCCCGGATTTGGACCCTTATATAGGATATCCTAAAATAAACTCCAAGTGCTATAAAAGTATTTAGATAAGAACCTAAGTAAAGGATTTATTAGAGTAAGCTTGTCGCCTATAGCTGTATTAGTAATCTTCGTTAAGAAACCTAGCAGTAGTCTATGCTTCTATATAGACTACCGAGCTCTTAACGCTATTACCGTTAAGAATTAATATCCAATCCCATTAATATAAGAGACGCTAAACTAATTAAGTAAGGCTTGTTACTATATAAAGCTTAATATTATCTCTATATTTAACTATCTCTATATTATAAAAGGAGACGAATAGCTTACTGCATTCCGTACCTAATATAGACTATTTAAGTACTTAGTAATACCCTTTGGCCTTGTAAATGCTTTAAGCTTATTTTAATATTATATAAATAATACCCTATATTCCTACCTGGATATATTCTACACTGCTTATATTAACAATATTCTAATATACAGTAATAACCTAACTAAATATTGGAAATACGTTAACTTTATTCTATAAGCCCTATACGGAGCTAGTCTATAATTAAATATAAATAAATGCGAGTTTTATAAAACGGAAGTCCTATACCTTAGACTCCTTATTTTTATAAATAGTATATAAATAGACCTAAAGAAAGTTAAAGTAATTGTAAACTAGTAAGAACCTAAGAATATTAAGGACGTAAAAGCCTTTATAAGATTTGCTAATTTCTACTAATAGTTTATTAATAACTTCTCTGCCCTGGTTTTACCCCTTATAACCTTAACCTAAAAGAATAAAGTTTTTATCTTTAATAAGAAATGTAAGAAGACCTTTACCTATCTAAAGGTTATATTTACTACTACGCCTATACTCTAATACTTTAACCTAAACTAAATAAGCATTATAAAAGCCGACTTATCTAACTCTATTATTAAAGGCATCCTGTCTTAATATAACGAGGATAGAGTATTATACCCTACAGTATACTTCTTAAAATAACTAAGCCTAGCTAAATATAATTACGAGATCTATAATAAGGAATTGTTAGCTATTATTAGATATTTTAAATAATAGCGACCTAAACTAAAAGGCGCTGGATTTCTAATTAAGGTCCTTAGTAACTATAAGAACCTATAGTACTTTATAACCACAAAACAGCTAAGTTATTATTAGGCCCGCTAGTTAAAATATCTATCTTATTTCTAATTCTTAATTATATACCGCCTAGGCGTTTAAGGTTAAAAGCCTAATGCCCTAACCTAACGCTTATAAAACGCGCTAGCCCTAAAAGAAGCGCGCTCTTACTAAAATTAGACCCTACTTCGCCCTAAACTATTTAACTCTTTTACTAAAAATCTTATAGTATACGTCCTTAAAATAACTAATTAATTAATTAAATAGATTATAGTTAATAAATACCCAAATAATAAGTTTATTTAAGAGATGCTTAACCTAATATAAGATAGCATTAGACGCTCTAAAAAGATTTCTCTAAGTAAATATAAAGCCTATAGAAACCGCTTATATTACTAGAACCGCCTAGTTATACCTAAGTATAATAAACTTAAGGTTAAGCTCCTTAAATATATATATAATCTACTAGTAGCCAGCTACCTAGGTTAAAAAAACCCTAAAACTGCTCTAATAAGAATACTATTAGCTAAATATGTATAATATAATATAAAGGTACGTCTCTAGCTACCATAGCTGCTAATAAGCTAAAGTTTTGTATAAGATGTATAACGGCCTCCTAAAGCCACTACCTATCCCAAACTAAAGATGGAAGGATATCTTAATTAACTTTATTATTAACCTCCCTATAAGTAAAGGCTGTATAAATATTATGGAAGTTATAGACCAACTATCTAAGATAAGGCACTTAATTGCCTGCCCTAATATATTAACGCCTACTATTGCCTAACTGTTCCTAGATTATATATAGAAACTCCACGGACTTCCTAAAACAATTATCTCTAATAAAGGTAGCTAGTTTGTCTTTATATTTTAGAAAAAACTAACTACCTAACTCTATATTAAAGCACTACTATCTACTATATATTACCTAGAAATAGACGGTTAAATAGAATGTATAAACACTATAATAAAACAATATATCCAGATATATATGTCGTATTTATAAGATAACTAGATTAACTGGCTTATATTTGCTAAGTTTACTATAAATAATTCCGTCTTAGAAACTATAACGGTCTCCTTATTCCTAGCTAATTACGGCTAGTACCTATAAATAGGTTTTAAACCTTTTAGTAATATTTCTTGCCCTACTTATTACGCCTTATAAGTTATAGAAGTAAATAAATTTATAAAGAAGATAGAGGAACTATAATAGTTTCTTACTAATAAAATAACATAGGCCTAATTTATCTATAAAGTCGCAGTGAATAAGAAACGAACCCTAGCACTGGCCTACTAAATTAGTAACTTTATTTGGCTAGATATAAGAAATCTAAATATAAAATAACCTGTTAAGAAACTTAATTAGAAGAACGCTGGCCCTTATAAGATCGAGAAGGTTATTTTCTTTTACGCCTACTAACTAAAGCTCCTTAATATGGTTAAAATCCACCCCATATTCTATACGTCAGTCCTCCGCCCTACTACCTCTATATTAAACGCCCTGCCCAGACAAATATAAGACCCTCCCCTACTAGTTAAAGTAGATAGTAAGAATAAGTACTTTATTAAAAGAATTAATAATATTAAGTATAATAAACGGAAACGCTAATATATATATCTTATAAAATGGAGAGGCTTTATTAAGCCCTTATAGGAACCCGTTAACTCTATAGAATTTATATAAGCTATAGAAGACTTTTATAAACTCTACCTAAAACTACTATAGCCCCACCTCGCAGAAGCTCGAGTTTAAAGGGGGGTACTATTACAGGACACCCCTATAACACCTTATATACGCCTACCTACTTCTACTATCTATAAGATTGCAATTTGCCGCGACCTATAGCAATCTAACAGCAATCTGCTATATTCTGCTATATTCTACCAAGTCCTACTAAATTCTGCTAAGTTCTACTAGGACTACGTCCCAAATCCTATTCTACTTTGTGTACGTATTAACTAAGCAACTAAGTTAATAATATATACCCTTTCTTCTCGTTTTCCTACCTTCTTTCCTTATATAACATCTTAACCTTATTATACAGTTTATATATATAGCTTAATAATACCTACTTTGCTATATATTATCGCCGCTTATACTTACTCTGTAATAGGTATACTGCTAATATATTTAATCTAGTAACTTAATTAAGTCCATTTAGAACCAATAAAGATATATTTAAGAATGGTTATAAGAACTTAACGGTAAGTAGGCGTTTTCCTACTATTAATTTAATTAAAACTAAAACTTCTATAGGAAGAGTAGTGGTTTCTAGATGTCACGGAACGCCACCGCAGGAGCCTCCATAGGAGACTCCCTAGCGGAACCCCGTGCCCTCGCGTACGCTTCGCGTATAGCTTATGTCAGCCACGCGTAGTATATCACCTTCCTACGCCCTCTATCCTTACGATCGATCGCGTAACGTCTTGTAGACTCCTCGAATACATACGTTTAGCAGCCACTGTTCCGCGCCTCGTGACACTAAAGGAGGAGTAAAAGGACGGCCCGCTTATATTACAGGTGTTACCTCTATACGTTCGTCCTATAACTACCCTTATTTCTTTAACTACGTTAACCTAACCTAACCTATTTCCTTATCTAAACATCTTTATATTAACTACGTATAGTTACGCATATGTAGCTTTCTTAATTACTACCCTATTTGGTATATTGTATTTTAGTTTATACTTACTTCTATAACAGCTTAGAACTTATATTAATTTTATTTACTTAATCTATTTGCTATAAAAGTATAAATAGTTCTATGCCTTCTAGTAAGAGGAGAACGCTATCCCTTATCACGTTAAGGTCCTTAGAGTTTATAGCCCGTGCGTAAACGCCGGAATTAAAACAACGCGTATATCTCTATAGAATTCAACTATTAATTATACCACCACTATGCCTTCTAATTGTGCTAGAATTAATACAGACCTTGTTTAAAAGACTTAATATAACGTTTCCCCAAATAAGATGGCGAAAAAGCCTCTCCCTAAGCCTTGGCCGCTGCCTAAATTTAAACCTCTTTATATAAAGCATTGGGATAACTATAGCATACTAAAGCTTCCTTCTAACGTTAATATACACGATCCTTTTAAGTTATTTAGTCTCTTCTTTATAGATAAGATTATAGATAAGCTTGTAAATAAGTACGCGGAGCTCTACTCGCTAAATAAGGAAAAGGAACACCTATGCCTATAGTAGCCAACATGCAAGCAGGAACTCTATACGTATTTTATAGTGCTTATTTATATAGGTATTACTATAGGATCGGCTATTAAGGACTACTAGAAGGATTTAAATATATATAGCACTAAGTATATTGTTAAAAAGTATATAGGAATTAACGGATTTTAGTAGCTTATTTATTACTTTTAAGCTTTACCACTATAGCTAGAGTCTAATAAAACACCTAGATTTATATTTAATAGAGTTTATAAGCTTGCTAAGTATATTTAGCTTACTTATAGAAAGCTCTACACCCCTAGGACCTACCTCGCCGTTAATAAAACAATTTAGCGCTTTATGGGCCGTGCTTCTAAAATGGTTAATATTCTATCTAAACCTATACTAGAAGGATTTAAAATATAGATTTTAGCGAATAAGGGCTATATGTTAGACTTTATATAGCATACTAAAGGCAATAAAAAGGGCCTAGTTAATTTAGATAAGTCTTTTATTAATAAAGGCTTTTTGGAGACGTAGGTAGTAGTTCTTAATTTACTCCTTTAAAAAGACGCTAAAATAGATAAACGCCTCTACCTACTCAGAAAGCATATTATATGGCTTAATAACCTATTTATAAGTGTTAAGCTTCTTATAAGACTATAAGACCTTAGTATTAGAGGCGTAGAAACTATTTAAATAACTAAAATAAAGCGTAAGGAGCAGAGGGACCTAGAAGGCAATATTAAGGTAGCCATAACTACAAAAGGAAGGAAGAAGAAGGTGCCTACTAAGTCAATTAACCAGACGCTTGTAGAGCTTAAATTAATCTATATAGCTTAAATTCCATAGGGAGAACTATATAGAGAGCTTTCTGAAGATGGCCAGGTAATAGAGTTTGCTTAAAAGGACCCTAAGATAGTGCTTTTAATAAGTATAGTTAATAATAATAAGTTCTATACCTTAACTATAAGGCTTAAAAGCTAATAACGTTATATATTACTAGGTTTCCATATAATAACTATACCGTAAAAACACTTTCCTCTTACTGCTAGCGGTGCCAGACAGACTTGGAGGGTCTTTAGCGATATAACTAAGAAGGAATTACCTATACCTACCTTTATATTTTGGTATAATCACTATATATATAGTGTGGATATTGCGGATTAATTACGCTCGTATTTCTTAATGTAAAGGGCCTATATAAGGACCTAGAAACCTCTATTCTACTTCCTACTTAATATAGCACTTAGTAACTGCTTTCTGCTATCTTCCTATACTTCTACTAATCGCTAAGCAAGCTATAAAGACGGCTATAAATAGTTCTAAACCAACCTCCGTAACGCGTTATTTAAACGCTTAATTTAGAAGCAAAAGTTCTATATATAGGAACCCCCCTTTTAACGCTCTACCGACCAGATTATATGGGTTCCTACACTACAGCACGAGCTAATTAAGTTGTTTAATAAGCTTATTAACTGCTCTGCTTATATAGAGGCTGGTAGGCATACTTAGGTGCAGTGTATAGGTCGTTAAAAGGCTCTATTAGAGCTATTATTAAATACCACAATAAAGCCTTGCAATAGTAAGGAATGGAAGAGGCGGAACCGTACTCTAAGAACTTATTTTAGCTGTAGTATCTGCAAAATACCGTTCTGTAGGAAGGATAACTGCTAGATACCTTATATTAAACGACCTAATTCTAAAGATTAAGCTTATATATTAATTTTCTAAAAAATTAAAAGCTTTATATTTCTAAGCTCGGCTATTAAATTCGGCTAATTTAATTGGTGGGCTCTTATTAATAATATAAGGACCAATTTTAACGTAATAAGGGATACTATTTTAAAGTCCTAAAGCTCATTAAGCTTATTAAGCCTAGGTAGAATAGCTATTTAATAATATTTAAATGAGCCGTTAAGCTTTAAGGCCCTATTTCCTTAATAATATAGTATGGTATTAATGAGTAGAATAGGAAGCTCGCGACGATTAAGTCTAGTTAATAATGTAGAAAGTATTAAAATCTACATTAGAAGCCTCTTAATTATCCTCTCTATATATAAGTTGGCAGCCTTACTTCCTATAATTAGGACGTTATTAAGCAATATATTTAGCTTCTTAAGCCGCTTTAATAAGCTATACTTAAGCTTAAAGAAAGAGGTAAGGCTAGACGCAAATGACGTAATATAGGAAGTTATCCCTTATATAGAGTTTTTAATAAGATACTATAAAGAAGCTAGAGCTTAATTAACTAAAGTAATAATAGAGGATTATCCTAATTAAGATATAATTAAGGATTACTATAAAATTAATGTTAATCGCGAGTAGGTGAAGCTCTAAAAATACTATACAGCGCTTAGTTAGACGCCTATCTACTACGCAGCTTACCTACTACATCCTAACCTTAACTAGCTATAATGCTTCCTTCTAGGAGCTCTAGCTTAAGTATAAGGAAAAAAAGCTATAGTTAGTAAGATAAGCCTCTAAGAAGAATTAGCCTTTATAATCTAATATTAATAACTATATTAGAAGCTTTATAGGTATCGCCTTTACCATAGCACCTTTCCTATTTAATAATTAAGAAGACAGGTATAAGTAGTAGAAGAAACTTAATCTACTAGTAGAAGATTACCTACTAGTTCGCGATTTATTCTTATACTAGAGGATAATAATAATTATAAAGTAAGGATATAGATAGGGAGTCTAATTAATAGAATAATGGGGTATATTATATAGACAAACAAATCCTTAAGGAAGGGGGAGGAGTCTATATATAAGGTAAGGCTACATTAAGCGTTAAAGGTAACTTATTAAAAATCTTAGGTAAATAGTCTAGAGGGATAGTTAAAAAGATGAGTATAAGAGTATTTGGGTTAATATATCGCGTAGGGTTTGCTATACCTTAGATAGTTAAACAACCAGCTAACGCATCCTGCCTATTAGTAGTCCTCCATTTCTCCAGAAAGGCCTTTATTTAAGCCGCTGTAGTTATAGCTGTATATTTTTACCATTTCTTACTCTTATAACTGCCTGCGTAGTTATATACGCTTTTAATAACGACAGTTAAGAGGCATTCCTATATACTAGCCCCTTTCATTTTAAACGTAATAACTTTTTTGCGTTCCGTAATGTTATCTTAATATTAGCCACATTTTATAACCATATCCCTAGACGCAATACGGCTAAAGTAAATTAATGGTTTTCGAGTGCTATTAGTACCTATAGCTAGAATCCTATTAGGACTAAGACCTTTGCCTTTATAATTTGGTTCTAGGGCACTAAGTACCTATTATCGCACACGAGATCTATATAGAAGGAGTTCAGAGCAATCTTATACACTTTATTATCTATAGTTTGGTATTAAGCGTAAACTAGGCAAGAGCTTTATAATTAATGCTTATACCAGTACTACGGTTAGTAGAGTTTATTATTTTCTACACTAGGATACTCTAGTCTTTTCTCCTTATAAAGTTCTTTAAAGTAGTATACCGTTTTATCTTTTACCCTTTAATAAGATAGTTACCCTAATACCTTTTCTTAAAATGCGTGGACCTTTAAATTTAGCCAGCTACATCAGGATTTTTTTTAGGCACATTGTTACAGGTTACGGCAATTTGCTGCAAACTGTGCGATTTACGTAGTCGTATATGGTCGTTAGCGATTCGCGCAAACCGCGCGTTTTGCAACAAAATTCCAGCATCTACTAGTAAATTACAGCAAAACGCTTAACTACCAAACTAATGCTAGCTTTTTGCTACCCTATAAATAAATAGCGCGTAAACTATACGAACTATATAAACTGTATAAACTGTACAAACTGTACAAACTGTACGAACTGTACGAACTGTACGAACTGTACAAACTGTATAAACTATACAAATTATAACTATATAAATTATTATTATATTATATAATAACTAAATTATCATATATTTCCATAGATTGCTATAATATACTTTTAAATATATTTATATTATAACTATATAAAATATAGAGCTATCTACTTTAGGCGTTAAGAGGGAAGCCTCTCGCAGAGGCTCTAAATTGTCTACCTACCTGCCTACCTGCCTGCCTGCCTGCTTGCCTGCCTGCTTACCTACCTATCTGTCTGTCTGTCTGTCTGTCTCTCTATACCTACCCGTCTATGCCTACCTATCTGTGCCTACCTGTCTATACTTACCTGTCTATGTTACCTTGATTCGATCGATCGATCGAATCGTTTATCGTGTTCGCTGGCTGGCCGTTCGAATGGTTGTCGTGTGGCTCTAGCAGCGGTCGTGTGGCTCTGGCGACGGTCGTCTAGCTCTGACGACGGTCATCTGGCTCTGGCGACGGCCGTCTAGCTCTGGCGACGGTCATCTGGCTCTGGCGACGGTCGTCTAGCTCTAACAACGATCGTCTAACTCTAACAACGGTCATCTGGCGACGGCGACGATCGTCTAACTCTGACGACGGTTGTCCAGCTCTGGCGACGGTCGTCTAGCTCTGACGACGGTTATCTGGCTCTGGCGACGGTCATCTAGCTCTGGCGACGGTCGTCTAGCTCTGGCGACGGTCATCTGGCGACGGCGACGGTCATCTAGCTCTGACGACGATCGTCTGGCTCTGACGACGGTCGTCCAGCTCTGACGACGGTCATCCAGCTCTAACGACGGTCGTCCAGCTCTAGCGACAGTCATTTGGCTCTAGCGACGGCCGTCTGGCTCTGGCGACGGTCGTCTAGCTCTAACGACGGTCGTCTAGCTTCGGCGACGGTCGTCTAGCTCCGGCGATGGTCGTCTGGCTCCAGCGACGGCCGTCTGGTTCTGGCGACGGTCATCTACTGGCTGTCGTTCTGGTGTCTTCCTTGGTAGGGAGGATATAAGAAAGGGTAAAAAATGAGGTGGCTACCTAGGTATATATAGGGGGTATACTTGGCAGAGGCACGTGTAGAGGCTATCGGGAATATAGTGGGGACCCGATAGTAATGTGTCGCGCGCACACAGAAAGGCTTTGTGTAGAGCTTCGCGTAGAGCCTCCGTACGCAGAGCTTCGCGCAGAGCCTCATATAGAGCCTCGTGTAGAGCTTCGCGCAGAGCCTCGTGCAGAGCCTCGTGCAGAGCC
>Ga0307515_10007674_pt1 | contig 21260 bp, 22 predicted proteins | sample 17_EM_MG_FD_194513 | JGI IMG/M metagenome (GOLD analysis project Ga0307515, IMG submission 194513) | Populus trichocarpa ectomycorrhiza microbial communities from riparian zone in the Pacific Northwest, United States - 17_EM | ecosystem: Host-associated > Plants > Roots > Unclassified | place...
CGCAGATATTATCTTCCCAGTCCGGCACATTTTCCTGTATACGAACCCGGTTATCGGAAAGTACTTGCTTATCCCGCACTACCAATATCAGGCTAGTGGCCAGTACTCCAAAAAGTGGGCGCTGCATGATATGGGAACTCATTATCCCAGCGCAGTTGGGCATAATGATGGTTTGGATGAACCGATGCCGGTCGAGGAGAGCGGGGACCATCTCATCATGGCGCTCAGCTGCACGCAAAAGACGGGAGACAAGTCACTGATCGCACATACGTACGTTCTCCTAGCGCACGACCTTCGTGCACCGCGTTGAAGTGTGTACTTTTACAGTCTGCGTTGCTCGACCGGTGGACTCAGTTCGTAAGTGGTCCTTGAGCTCTTCATTCACGTCCCCATGGTTTGGTGTCTCGCGCAGTTGGTTGAAGATTCACTCATTCCCGAACACCAGCTGAGCACAGGCTTTGTGGATACGTCATTCTCGAATTTTCCGCAAATCAGGTCGTTGTGTTTGTCGCTGACACCTTCTCAGGACCTCCGGGGATCCAAATGAATTTGGCGATTAAGGTGGGCTTTCAAACCCCCCAGAAGCATCCAAGCGCCGCTGACGAGATCTTGGGGCATAGGGTATCATTAGAATCAAAACCGCTGCGGAGATCTTCCGCATGCTTGGTGATGAGCAGAAGGCCAACAACTACAGCGTAAGCAGCTCACTCGTCTCTCCACGAAAGTCTAGCACCCTGAGTTTTGCAGTCCAGCGCCGCGTCTTACGTCCCTTAGTGGGAAGGCTTTACATGGTCATCGAACAAGTCGCACCTCACGCTTTCGGTAAGAGCTCGTACTGACACGAAATCCGAGCGTCGTCCGACCATTTGCAAGTGTATGGCAAAGATGCAACGTACGGGCTTCCCCATGAACCTTACCATTGGTGGCTGATTCCTCACAGCTAGGGATTAGCGTACAATCTTCTCGGAGAGAAACTTACCGGGATCAATATCTTTCCGCGAGTGTCTATGAAACCAGTCTTCGGTTCGATTCTTGCCTAAGACAAAGCATTTTGTTTCGGTCCTATCATCGGAGACGGCCGACTGAATGAGCAGATCGTTCACACACATATTCTTGTACGAAAAGTCCTGTCTATGGCAGGCATTCAGTCAAGTGCATGCAACGTGTCGACGGACAGACATAGCACGGACTCACTCACATTGATCCAAAATTGGGTAGTACACTAGAATCCCCAACGGCGGGTTAGGGCAACGGGTAAGCCCTCTGATGAACCCCTTCGCAAACAAGCTGGTGGCGCACTTCTACGGTACTAACGCCTCCCACGATTATAGTTACAGCCTGGTATAAAGAGAGGATAGGTACGGACCGGTTATCCAAGTTCCTGCCTTTCGCTCACTAACCTCGTTCTTTTCTCAGCGACATACGGGATTCCCTCTGGACACTCGGTCAGCACCATTGAACAACCATTCTTCCATGCCTTGCTGACTTCGTCTTCTCTGTCCACAACCACAAATATACTAAGTCCGATTGGGAGATTTGGACCGCCGCAGTCGTAACAGAAAGAGGAGCCCGAGACGCCCTCATTGAGAGAGTCATGGCCTATGCCTTTGAATGGGTTGAATGACGCACCCTTGAGTGATTGGTATGAGACTGCAGGGGGAACCGTGTCCGGTTTGGAGCTCGTCCAGTTGTCGGAGGACATTTGGCTCCTCTGGCCGCACCTAACGCTCTGTAGACGATATCCTACTTTCTATGGAATCGATTCCCTGAAACGAAAAGTTTCGTGTCCTAATTGCGGACACGCTATTTGGGTTTAACGGAGGCTAAAAAATGGGGACATTGTTCATCTCACTGACAACTACGGCTGAGCAAATTGTAGACAACACTTTATTTAAGTCCCGGAAACAGATGTAATAGGAATACGTATCTAATATGTATATATAATCCGATGAATAGTATGTCCGCAGGAAGATACAAAACGAGGGGCAGGGAGATGAGGGTATCAAGTGAAGCAAACACGGAGAGGGAGTGAGGTGCATCCAAGAGTGGGACGGGACGAGGAAGAGAGGAATAAGGACGGGAAGTAGAGAAACGTAGAGGTGAAGGTGCGTGGCCAACTGCCTCATGAAGAGCAGCAGGACCTAATCTTTGAGGGTTTGTGGTACGACCCTGTATGGCCACTATGGGAGTTTGTAATCCCAAGTCGAATGGTATCCGACGTGGACTCCTGCATATGCATAGCCCTCGCCTCAAGATTTTCCTGATACTCCAACCTCCTAACGACCCGTTTCGCAATATACTCAAACACATCAACGACCCCATCCCCCGTCTTCGCAGACGTCAAAAACAGCCTCGGCCTACGTTCTGGCTTCGGTAGTTGGGGAGGGGAACTCATGTGATCCAACATATTCGTCAGATCGGTTTGGTCCTGTTGTTGGGATATCGAAGGTAACGGGTTCGAGTTCGTCCGAGCTCTCCGAAGTGCGAAATTACTCGGTGTAATTGTTGGGGTTGAAGAGGTGGAAGATGAAGTGGAGGCTTTACGCCTGGTCCAGTTTCCCGAGGTGGGAGATAGTGGGATGTTGGGCGGAGGTGAAGGGGAGCGGGAGGCAGGGGTAGGCGAGGATCTCGCAGATTCGTAGTTCTCAAATAAGGATGACGAAGGAGTGTGGTAAATTGAGAGTGCAGTTCGTGTCGATGAGGCGGTTCCTCCACGGAGAAGCGACCTCGATCTTGACCCCGAGTGTCCTCTCGTAAATAGATACTGTCGTGTTCTGTTGTCAGAAATGTCGATGGACCCACTCCTTGACTGTGTGGGTACTAAGTCTCCATCCAGGATGCGTGGCGACTGCCAAGGCGAAGTGAGCATCACATTCGCCTCCGGTTCCTCCAGCGGACATATCCTCTCCAAAAACTTGAGCGCATCTCCCTCCATAACCGCAGGGAACTCCCCAGCAGGGACCAAGTCCATCTTATTACCCACAACAACGCAGCAGAAATCCGCAACGTCCTCATCCCTCAGCGGCGCCCGATCTTTAAACTCTTGCCACCACTTTGTGAGCGCCTCGAGGGTCTTAGGCTCGTTGACATCATACATCAACATCACCGCGTCCGCCCCACGAAAGAACGCGGACGACAGACTAGAGAACCGTTCCTGACCAGCAGTGTCCTACTAGCGCCACGCAGACGAGCTCAGTTTGACCCGGATCTCCGCAGCCAAGATCACAAGACGACGCACCCATATCTGTAGTGTTATAGTCTCTTGAGGATTACCGCGATGAGGTAAAGCCTTGGTAATAAAATCCGCCCCTATGGTCGCTCTGTATCCCGTGGTGAATCGACCAGAAATGTACTACAGTGGAGAAAGCGCCGAAAATTTGAGAATTCCCATGAGGAATTTGTGACGACATTAAGGGGCACACCTGACTGCGGAGGCTGGTCTTGCCTACGCCAGACGAACCAATGACGACCAACTTAACGGTACGCATTGTCTCCTCATGAGGCACGACCCATACAGGTCTCGTTGGGGAAGAAGGGAGGAAATTGTTGATGCTTTCCCACGATCGGAACGCTTGGCCTTCGGAACGGAGGTGAACCGATTTGATGACGCGTATATTCTGCGAGATCGGAAAAAGACATAACCTGAATTAACCGTATGTACTCTAGTGGTATAATAATGGTATACAATGCCCAAAAAAAAAGGAGTAGCAGAGAGAGAGAAAAAACTATAGTTTCACTACCAGTCGGCTGTGGACCTATCGCCTGACACCTCGAATCCTCGAGGTCCAGGCGGGCACAAATCCAACCCATCCATTTCCAGCTCCAGTTCCGCAAGGGAAACCTCTGCCAGCGTCATCAACCTCTCCGTATCCTCGCCATCCTCTTGACCGGTGAGCCCGAGATGCCAGGATGGGAGCAGAATCTTCGGGGCACACATCCTCAAACGCTCAGCTTCTCTCCTCCAAAACCCGTTGCGATGAGTAGCCAGAGTGCGAGGCTTGTTTGCGACAGGGGAGGAATTCAGCTTCAAGGGGCTCTCTTGACGTTCTTGCGTATGGCATAGGTTGAACCCGGGCATGCGACGAGGAGACCTTCCTGGAGAAGAAACCTTTGATGATCCTCTCGTCGGAGTGGAGAAAACGCTATCTGGCTCTCGGGAACTTGCTCGGCTTGAGGGCGGGGTTGGAGACTCCGGCGTACTCATGTACTTGCTTATCCCCAGGCGCCTTTCGATATCCCTAAACGATTCGTCATCGGATTCGTTTTCCATGTCTGACCTGGCGCGGGAATCCAAGAATATGTCCATCATCGCCCTAACAGGCTTGGCGACTCGGATGTTACGAGGCTTCCTGGGCGAATACAACGGAGAAAGGAATGGAGGGCGGGATCGATTCACGGTAGCATCCAGTGAACGAAAGGGGGCGCGGTCGGCCTCGGGCGACAATACGTGATCCTGCGAGCCAATGGTGACGTTTTGATGCCCCTTGACCGGGGTAGCGAAACATCCCATTGCAGGGAAGTCGGCACCTTGTATCGTCTGAAAAAACTCCTCCGACGTGAGGGAATTACGAGAGCTTGCGAGAAGCGGTTCGTGCGCCGAGGTCTTGTCCCTACGGCATGGATGATTGTCCGGGTTTGACGTTTGCTTTCGAGATCGCCTCCCTCGATTCTTTCTCCTGAATTTGAAAGCAAACAGATCAGTGACGCTGTTAAGTACAAGAACCGCATGTATATCTCACGTTGGTCGTTTCGAGACAGCGGCATTCTCCTTCAGGCTGTGTTGGTTCGTGGAAGGCATATCGAGGGAGGCGTTTGTTCCTCGGTAGTATGCCGACGGGTTTATATTGGTCTCACAAGGAAAGGGGGTCGGTTATCCCAGGGGGTGGCCACTCAGGGAAATTATGAATCCAGAAGTATGGCAGGTCAAGTTCCTGCGAAGGATTAGAATCAAGCTCAACGACGATCACTGACCTCTGGTTGGAATGTGCGAGCCTGGACCCCCTACGCCACTGACGAAATAGTGTCTACGACAGCATTGGTTGGATCACATAAGGATCACGCAAGGCACGGAGACATAATTCACGAAGAGAGCGCTGGTATGAAGTGTGGCATTGAGGCGGGACCGGAACTTGTGGATGGTACGACTTGAACATCATGGGCTGAAATTAAGATGTATTGAAATACTAGGGAATGATCACCGATATACATGATCAGCTGGGAAGAAAAAATGCGTCAGGCGACAAGGGGAAAGGAGTCAACAAACAGACGTACAGTGCAGGTTTGCGGCAATCTCAGCCTCGAATCTATCTCCGTTAGCGAGCAATTTCTCCTTATTGTACAATAGCTCCTCGCGTGTCTCCGTCGAAAATTCTTGGTTTTGTGCTGTAAACAAAAGACAGTTGGCATTGCCGCAAGAATGTGACACAAAGTCAAGACATACTCTCAACAATGGCGTCAACGGGACAGGCCTCCTGGCAGAATCCACAGTAGATGCACTTGGTCATGTCGATATCTACGGAGATGATTAGAGTTGGTTAGTCAGAGCACCTTTACGACATGCCGTATTTTGTGGTCCTCCTAGCTCCGTCGAGACGCTCCTCGCTCTCGATGGTGATAGCTTGGGCAGGGCAAATAGCTTCGCAGAGTTTGCAAGCTAGGAGACGCGTCTGAGCAAGAGATAGAGTGGGCCCAGTGAATATTGGGACTTACCGATACACCTTTCCTCCCCACTCGGATATCGACGCAAAGCATGCTCACCACGGAAACGCGGAGAGAGAGGACCCTTCTCGAATGGATACATGATGGTATACGGAGGTCGGAAAAACTGTTCGAGAACGATCCACATTCCTATACGCGAGTAAATAGTTCTCAGCAAACATTCCGGAAGTAAACGCGGGTGAAATCGAACAAACCGCGGATGATTTCAGTGAAGAAGAAAAGGTGAACCGCCTTGTCAATGGCACTCGGACCACCCTTGTATGGATCTTCTGGGTCCGACACGGCGGTGTACTTGTAGGGTTGTTGTTCTGTAGGCTTGACAATCTTCTGGTCCTCGGCGGGTGTCGCCTGTGGCCTGGCGGAAGACGAGGTAAATGTTCTGTGAATGAGGAGTGTCCGCCTCGAGGACAACTGGGCCTGGGCGAGACGAGACGAGAAGCTGAACACCCTAGGCACAGTGCGGGTGAGCGACATTTCCGGTGGTGGGTAAACGAGAGAGTGGTGGTTCGTGCTGGCCAATCAGATGTCCGTCGTATCAACTCCCGGTAAAGTCCGAATCAGCCATGTCCGCAAAGTCAAAGTCAAAGCTGCCGCAACTGTCTGCCCAAGGTGCGATTAGATCTTTCGCCTCATTTCCTCGAGCCCCTGATGAACCTCGATAGAGATCCAGCAGAACTACTCCAACTTCCAGTCTGATCTCCAGGCTCTGGCCAGCAAAATCGGCGAGTTGGAACAAGAGGCTGAGGAGCACAGGTACGCGGCTTCCCTATTGTCCCAAGACGCACCAGCTGACACATTCTTATCTCAGTCTAGTCCTATCTACACTCAACGAAGCACTCGCCCAGGGACCTGATCGCAAATGTTTTCGTCTTATCGGAGGGGTGCTCGTTGAGCGTACCGTCAAGGACGTTGTACCGGCACTTCAAACGAATCGGGACGGTGTACGCGGATCTGTGCACGTTCGCTCCGTTTTTAGTACAAACTAACACCTCGCTACAGATTATAAAGGTCATCTCGGGCCTCGCAGATCAATACAAGGCAAAGGAAGGAGATTTTGAATCCTTTAAACGAGATTACAACATCCGGCCAGCCTCCTAGTCCCTCCCTCTAGATCTGTGATCTTGAGCTTTCTAGGTATGGCACAATGGTCATCCGGGAGCATGGTCCTACTTATTCTCACATACCGGATCTCCCTCTCCACAGTTTAGCCTGTATCTTGTTTCTCCAAACTTGTTTCATCTCGGATCTGGGATAAGACACCTACCTCAACCTGTCCACGCCCACACGCGGTCAGGGACTGCACAGTTGAACCGCCTTCTGGGCATCGGCCTCCGGTTAGCCATACAACGCCGACTACCGCGAAGAGCCGCGCAAATTTCTGGCGTTCGGTCAGCCCAGAATGCTCGCCATGCGCCCCACTCTCGCTTTCGGTACAGATCCGATCCCTGTCACAGGAAACCAAAATAACTCCTCAATCATGCAAATTACGGATTTTAGAGGGGATAAGCCACTCGTTTACACCTTATCCCATCAGCCAGCGGCTGAAGATGGAATGAAATCATGCAAAAACTCGGCCGGAGGGACGCACTACCGATCGTCTGCCCTGAGCCTTTCGTGTTGCACGCCTCGTTCAATCTCTCTCCCTTCTTGTGACGTTTGGTCTGACTTTACTTCTGACGACGCATCTCTTTCCTTGGGAGCGATACCTCCCCGAAATCCCCTGATCGCTCCGCATGCGATCCGGGAGTCAAGCGTCTCTACCAGCGCTTCCGAAACGTCGCCGCTCCCGATACAGATAAGATTCCAGGCAGCTGTGGTTGGTTGGCCACCGATTCGGACCCTCGTTCTACGTCTAAACAGGTGTAGTGGCCCGGGGTAGACATCATCCCTCGGGCGTTCTCAACGCGACCCCGCTTTGTCAGATTATGCAATCATACCGAAATTCGTGCGCGATGGTTCGAGCGGTGCCGGTTTGCTGTGTCGATGGGGACCTTTTGGGATTGATTCGATCCCTGCGAACAAGCATGGAATCGGTCCCCATCATCTTCCGTTCGAGCTCACGAGAAGACCAGAGTCATTGCATCTAGCCTGGCCAAAGTGATAGATGACCGGAACTTCGGAAGGGGCGAACGGACGAGAATTCGCAAGTGGTGCCGCCTGAAGGTCTAACCTGCTGATCTATCGGATACGACACGGAGTGAGGGGAGCGCGGGCGAAACGCCGATCATGAGGGGTGGATGAGAAAAACCGTGACCTCAACGTCCTTTTCGCGTAAGCAATTGGAGACCCGGTGACCATCTGAATAATGTACGGAAACGTACCGGCAGGGGAAATGGTTCATTCTTCTCCTCCCTTTCGCTTTCGTTCGGCACGGTTTTGGTTCCTGGACGTTTTCGGATGACACTTCGTTCATCCCCCTATTCGACTCTATAGATCCGGGTTATGAAATGTGGGAGTTGTACGGGGGAACGACGTGCAAACGCGTATACGATGCGACTGATGACTTGGGGGGAGTAATCGCGGGGATATCACCTAGTTCAAACAGCCAGAGTGTTGGTTCACACTTGACAATTCGATGCCAAGGCATAATGAAGAATAGAGTTCGGTTTTGAATGCCGTCGACTGTCTCATTCGCAATCTGTTCGTATGCAAAACGCACATGATATACGGGTTTCTGATACCCCCGGTTCTCGCTCCCTGAGGCCTGATGCTCCGCTGAGCTTGCCCACACTGATTGCGGGGGAGGGACGCACGGACGGTGGCTGATCCTCACTAAAACCCAACGCTAGGCTAAGAACCAAGAACCGAGCGCGGGGATTCCGAACTACATTCGAAAAGTCCCTCATTCCTGGGATCTCCATTCAGAGAACCTTGAATCAAAGCGGAAAAAGAGGCCGAACAGAGCCATCACGAGTCTGTGTGGTAAGCGGCCATTAGACTGGGACCATCCTTCCGAGTTGAATGAGCGATCCAATAGAGATATGGGGAACCCAAGATAACATCGAGGTTGGACCTTATGATCCGTTCTGTCCATGGACCCCTCCCTCGTCAATGTCACTGGAAACAACCCGGTTTCTAGGTACTTATGGTCCCACCCCTTTCGAACGATTCCCCCTTTCCCCATGCCTGTCATGTCACAAACAATGGCGATGAGAATCGTTTATTCAGTTTGCGCGTTCAATCCACAACTGCATCCCTTCATATCCACCCATTCACCCGCTTACCCCACATGGCTTGGACCCATTCCACTTCGAATGATATTATCGCCCCATATCTGGCTTGGCATCCGCTACTTTCGTTCCTGCCGCTGTCGGTTCCTGCGCGCTACGAGCGTTGTTTGTGTCATGATAAGGTCGGGAAAACAACGGACTTTGAAGTCGATATCTCCTGTTTCCTGCGCGTCTTTTTACCAAGTCATCTCACAAAACCTGGCCACCACCGTCCTTTGGAATTTGACACTTGACGTATATTTCTGCTTGTCAAAACCTCATGATGCAATTCAATACGCTTCTCGTTACTTTGTCCCCTTCCAGGATGTTACGCCAGAGATTAGAAGAAGCGTGAAGGTAAGCGAAACCTTATCACGGTTTGCACGACATTTGACGCGGCGGGATTTTCCGATATTTATGCAACATTTTCATTGTTCGATCCTTGCGGGTTGCGTCGGGAGAGGGCAAAGGGGTACTACAGTTACCAGCGTATGGAGGGAAGAGGGCATACGTAAGGTTCGAACCTACGACAGGCTGGAACTGCCGATTTAGAGTTGCCTAGCCTTCGATAGGGCTTTTTTTTTTTTCCCCGGTCCTGGGGGTCCCCTGATTGTGATCCTTGTGAAGAACTGAACGAAGAGGTTTCTCACCTTCACCCGTCAGAGGAGACGTAGATCAGAAACGGCCCCAACGTGCGTGGGGAGGAAAGACAACGATAAGGGAATGGAGTTACCCTCAGTCACAGGAACCCTTGATATCTTGACGGCTGATCAAGTATTCAAGTGTACACGGTGGGAAGGGGTGAAGGCAAGCCGAAGACCCGCGGAAGGCCATTCGATAGTGTGGGTTCAGGCAAGGGTCAAGTATTATCCACGAAAATCTCGCGTATCGGCCCATTGGTAGAAGTGAGGCTACTCAACGGTGTCCCGGGAGTGCGGCCCGGTCTCTAAATGCTTCTTTGGCGTTAAATGCGAGATATCCGGCCATCGCATCGTGGGGACGAAAATGGATGTACACACCACAAGAACATCAGAACGTCAGCGCCTCCGGGAAAGGGGGACTCATTTCCGAATTCACTGACCCACTCGAGTTACTACCACGGGAGTGGGACCACGAGTGCACCGGATTCCACGGCTACCCTTGATTCCAGTGCAAGCGCGAGCACTGCGTGATGATGACCGACTCTCGAGGGTCGAGACTCGAAAACAAGTTCTCCGCAGCTTTTGGTGTGGGAAGTGGGTGAACCCATCACGGAAAAATACCAACAGGAGTCGGTTATCACTGATGGAATTTCATCGAGCCTATCACTCGATGATGTGGGGTCTGTTCAACGGGCTCCATCATCAAACAAACACGAGTATAGGTTGCAACATATAGGTTGCAACATACCTTTCTCAGCATGTCTTCAACTTCCGGAACAAGACCCTCCGCGTCTAACCCACGGGTCACACCACAACCCTTTCCGAGGTTAGGTACCACAGCCAAACTTTCAATGATTCGATGCAAATCAACGTGCGCCTTCCTGGTTCCTGGTCGCTAGTCACTCGCGCTCCGTGGTGGCTTGCAGTGGCCCGGTTCATCCGTACTTAGCTCGCTAGTCCAAACCCTCCAGTAGCGACCAGTTGAGCAAAGTCTGAGAAGCGCTAGGTTGTGTGAGAAAGGTCCGATATACCCGGGGAAGATTACATACACACGTGTTCTGTAGGAGATAGGAGCCTCGTGCCTACCAGCCTACCAGCCTCGTGGTCTCGTAATTATTCTCTGGGGTTTCCGGTGAACGACCAAATCGAGCGACTCGAGAGTTATCCCATAGTCAAAAAGATCCTAGGCGCGCCACAGTGTCACCCAATTTTCGACTTTCGCAAGAATCCAGAAACAACACTTACCAGGGAGGAACATGTGGGTCAAGAAGGAGTGTAAAAGACGCCGAGGCTGAGCGTCAATTTGCAATTCACGGAAGGAAACAAACTTCCGCATGTACAGGTCCCATGCAGCGAAATAAGCAAGATGAGTCGAGTTGGGGGTCATCTTCTTCGCTGAACATCACAATCTATCAGGTTGAAGGTCCCTTCACAACACCGCTGTTCTGATGATGATGAAAGTTCAATCCGCCTCTTGATTTCCGACCTTCACAGCTCCCGAACACCCTCTGATGGGTGCACAGCATACGCAGGTGGCATCCACGGCATTTCCATGTATTTCGATTCTCCTCGTTGACAGAATTCCAATCGTGAAGGGAAGAGGACAAACGAAATGAAATGTCGGTGACGCCGGAATTTTCGGAAGAGAACCGAGGTTGCGCAGCTGTGATCGTCGGTCACCGGCGTCCTTGGAAATGCGGGAGTAATAAGAATGGAGGACATGGTGTCCCAGGGAACCAAACTCAACGCCGGGGAATAACATGGACACCCGGAAAAAAAATACGGTGAGTAATCCCACCGCCCCCGTTCGGTGTCAAAAACCAGTGTTTAACATCGGCAGTCGCGTATGTAGAAGTGACCGCGATCTCTATGCCGACGAGTGTTCGTATCGTCGAGCATTCAATATTCAATATTCCGTGGTTGGATGTCCCCACTCAGCAACCAGGACACGATATACTAGGAAAGGCAGGACACGTCCTCCGACAACGCCTATTCGACATCTGCCACGTCCGTGATCTGCGCCACGGTCTAGAACCTCACAGATCATAATGTGTAACCTAGGTACATCCCCCTTACTGCAACGAACTAGCACCAAAAAACGGAACAATTGCTGTACGTCGGACGGTGTCAAGGGGGTCTTTCAAACGCAGCGGGCGGTCCAAGCACACCAATACAATGGCATTTTTTTCCGACATTTTGACTAGGATCCGCGTCTTGACATTAACTAATCGCGTCGTGGACGGACATCGAATACCAAAATACGTAGATATCCAGAGTGGCTGCGTAGGTGTTATCAGTATCGATGGGGCGGAGAAAAAAAATGTTTTGTATTGCGATGAAGAGTCAAGGTGAGTGCGTGAAACACTTTCCGCGTACTTGTATTCCTGATAATTCCTCGCCTGCGCCCCTCAGGATCGGTGCACGTTCGGGTTTCATCTCGGGTACACAAACATCTGCACAGAGGAACCATAATCCTCAGGAAAACACCGGTCGGGGATGGTACGAGAATAGGGTTAGCGGGTTGTATGTCAAAGAACCCCTGGCGGGTGGCTGGGAAAACTCCAGTCTTCCGCCCCGGCAAAGACGGGACATAAAGGGGTGGCCAGGGGGTGGATGAGGAACAAACTTTTTCTAAGTCGCGCAGTAGGGGGGGCTGTGCTATGCTGACTCCAGCCACATGAGCGGATGCAGAAGGTTACATCCGTCGACGGAGGTCACACAGCTCGCTTGCCCGGGTGCACTACACGCCGGAACGCGACGAGATCCGACCCCACCCACGGCGAGAACGGACGAGCGAGTGTTTCGGTTTCGACAAGCCCACAACCTCAAGCTCACAACGTAAGTGTGCTGACTCTGACCCACGTCATACAACGCTTACCAAAGGAGCTCTGAGTCCCGTAACCTCCCGGAGTTACGGAACGGAAAGATAGTGATTACGACATGAAGAGAAGAAAATCCAGATCAGGTTTTGTATCTCCCTGCGCCTATTCAAAGCACAGTTGACCCGGTATCTTCACCAGACCAGATGATCAACAAAGGTCACGGACAAGCAAGCTAAGCGCAGACTCGAAATCGATAAGCGATCGGTGGCCCGGTGACCGGGTGACCACAAAAACTCCGCCTATTATTGTCGAGTTGTCCGTGACGCAGCCCCGCAAAGCACAAAGCATAGCATCGACACATACCGGCTGGTAACCAAGTACTCAGAAAATACACTGCACCATCGATTCCAACAGGCGGGCGCTGCACGGATCTGGAAAAAAAAGCAAGGGCCGCGGCCGCAGTGCTAGAGATTTTCTAGACCCACAAGGACTAAAAATGAAGATATGACAGAGTTGAAACACCAAACAACTCCAGCACAGGACTAAACGGTCCCGCCAAGCGCGGTAGGGGGTCACTATCATTCTAGCGTAATTTGGTCACTGGGTGTACATGATGAACAATACTCCCGCGAAGGGGGTTTTATTGCTTACCGATTATTCAGAGTGTATCCCTGATAGGACCTCCTGACACTCTCTGAAGCCGAGTTAGAGCCCCATTTCGTTGTGAGGATGGATATCTTTGAACGTCTGGCCGGGAGACCGCAACATCTTCACAATTGGAGCCCACAAATACTTAGCAACATTCGAGAATAAAGTGGCACGAGGCGTCCTAAGTTCAATGAACTCAGGTCCCTGATCTACTTATCACAATCCGTTGGGAGAAATGCATCCTAACGGGATATCTAGTCTGATCTTGGGCGTTTGATTGTCTGCGATTTCACTGGGATCAAGACACCCAACCGAGGTGGGTCGCCAACCGGGCGATCTTGACTTTATGGAGGTACCCCTCCACCCTGAACCCCACAGAAGGCACTCACCCACGGAAAATTTAGAGATTCAGGTTTGACGTTTACAAGTACTACTAGTTGAAAGAGTTACACGAAAATGAACAGGCTGTGAAGGAGAAAATAGAAAATAGTGACAAAAAACATTGTTGGAATCATACGCAAGACACGCATACCAGAGTGCGAACTGGATTACGAGACCTCGGAGTCCATTTCTACGTCCTTACCGCCATCAATGCCATCGTGATGCATCTTCTTCACAGCCCTATCATCGGGGAGGTAAGCTGCGCTAGATACACCTCTCATGCGTTTCATGCTCCCAACACTCCCTCCACCGTCGTACGCGTCCATGTCGACATCCGCACTTCTGTCGCGTTCGATATACCCTCTCGAGCCTGGCCGGGACGGCACACTCCCTCCACCTCTATTAGACCCGGTAGCAGACCCTGGGGTGTCCGACCTTCCAACCGAAGGGTGTTTCCCTGGTCCCACTAGCTCAGGCGGGACATTCGAGCCCGAAGCCGGGTACCCACGATCCCTGGCAAAGGGAGGTGTGGGCACGCGACCGGGAATCTGCTGCGAACCAGAGGTAGAAACGTTGATAGGCACGGCTTGTCCATGCCAGTCCCTGTCCCTGTCGTCGAGCAGGTGATGCACGGAAGCGTCCCTGTCGGATCTATCACGATTCACGTACGTCGCAGGGCCCAGCCTCTGATGGTGATGAATTCCTCGTTCGGGGCCGCCAGAAATGTTCTGCGTTTGAATGGGTGTAGGTCCCGAAGACCTGGAAGATGAAATGGGTATGGGGTGCTGGTGGGGGGTAGAGGAGACATGGTGGTGGGGCTCATCTCGTTCCAGGGGATCGTACGACCTCGAGTGTGACCTATTGTCCCTCTCGCGGTCGCGCTCCGAAGATTCGTTGGGTGTGTGGTGATGGAGGTATTGGTCCTGGTTAGTAGGCTGTGGCGCTGGCAGTGGTGCACCCGGAGGCAGAAGGTCATTGGGAGGAGGCTGATAGGGGTGTGGCAACCCTGGTTGAATAGGTGGGACGGCATCATAACCACTCCTTGACCTGGAGGGCCTGGAAGAAGACGGCTGGATCTGTGGTTCTCGCTCACGATCACGATCGTGCGAAAAGGGAGAAGATGCAGGGAGAGGGATTCCTCGACGGTGTCTACCGTTGTTGGAGGGGTAGAGCTCGTGATTGATTGGTACATTGTCGGAAGCTCCAGGAACGCCCCCGGGGCGAGAATGGTTACGGATGTATTCGGTGACAGCTGGATCACGGTCGAGGGGTCTTTGGTCCAGATGTAAGTCGGAAGGGCGGGGGTTCTGAGGTGGTTGTTGCTGTTGAGGTTCTCGGAGATGAGGAGGTGGGAGTGAGATTGGGGGGTCTTGGACTCCACGACGTGCTTCGTCGTCTGTGGGTGGGACAGCACACAGACGTTCGTAGAGGATACTGTTGAACGGGTTACGCGTTAAAGAGATTTGCGAAGGCAGAAGGGGGGACACTTGCGCTCTCTCGAGTTTCATGCGCGTCACGTTCTTCCTGGCTTCCAACACCTTGAAGTGCAATCTATCATTATCCTAGACAGGCGGAGATTAGCCAGTGGGATCTGAGAAGAAGAACGGGGGTGTAAATACGGACGGTCTCGAGTTCCTTGACCTTTTTCTTGAGGTCTCTGTACTTTGTATGGTACTTTTGGTCTTCCGCACCTGCAGCGACGCCCTGGGTCAACTTCATTTTGGATTTGGATATTAGGGCGGGTTCGTGGATCTGTGCGTGAGTTTGGGGAGAGGGTTGGGACATACGCCGGTTGAGCGATGTCTGTGAGGGTGGAAATGGTCGAAACCCTCGAGGACGCGTGTGGCGGAAGTGATGACGCGCGTGGGGGAGGTGGGTGGCTGTGAGAAACAGGATGCGCTGGAAGGTGTATTCGTGGGAAGATTTGCTGATCCTTGGTGGGCAAAGGACGTGCTGAATCTTCAAGGTGGTACTGGTACGTTCTGATAAGTACTGTGCACTGTTTTTCTGTGGGGGACAGAGACTGAAATTTGGAGTGTGGCTTGCGAAGAAGCGGGGATTAGGGCTAGTTATCTATAACCGTTCCTATCCTGGATACTTGGACACCCAGAGCTAGATACATAGGCTCATAAGCGCGTTCATTTTACTGGCCATGGTGGCTTGAATGCCCGCTCGTCCACGTCCAGGATATCCAAGACCATTGCCCGAGTAACGACCGGACGTTATAGTCTGTCCAGAAAAGGAAACCCGCACCCGAACGATTCGCAGCACTTCACCATCATCCTCCGACTTCCGTCTGAAACGAAATCTTCCAACCAGTGCGTCCGGGTTTCCGCATTCTTCAGACGGCCGGTCTCGCTCCGGTTGCATGAGTTTTAGATTTACTGACGAGGGATTTCTTTTTTGTATGTGACAGTGACTGCGAAACCGTACATGCAGTGCGTGTGCTACATCACCATCCCGCCACGTCTGCGGGGGAAGGACGTTGGTTGACTGTGATGACTGTGATTTTGACAGGGATATGCCACCAGCTGGTGGGTTCGAAAACGTGAAATACAAGCGAAACCTTCCATTCCGAGGCCCAAGTGGACTGGTAATCCTCGGCGGTGTAACGGCCATTTGCGCCTACGGGTTCTATCGCGTCGGATTGGGTAACTTGGAGAAGCGGTGAGTCGTCATTCTTGTCAATATTCCTTTTCTATTATTCGCCACTTGGGCACTCTTGGGGGTCCGTGGCGACAAACGGGATTTCCGGCAGCTCGAGACAGAAATGTTTCGGCCACAATTGTCCCAAAGGGGATAAATCCCTTTTTTGGTATTTTCCTCAACCCGAGAGAAAATTCAGGATGCCAGATACGACGAAATTGGGGGCACAAAAGGCGTTAGACTGCTTATTGACTGCATCGATTAGGGAACTGAAGCGCGAAAAGGTCTGGTCCAGGCTGCACCTCGTCCCCCTCCTTTTGGCGGAGGGAGATCGGGATGAGTACAGAAGACAGCAGGCCGCGAACGCGAGAGAACGGGAGATTATGAAGGATGTCAAGGGCTGGGAGGTGAGTTTAAAGAGGTGGGAAGGCGGGGGGTGGATGCGAATTAACGGCTTTTTGCAGGTTGGTAAATCAGTTTACAATGACACCCGATATGCGCCCATCGACAAAATTATTGTTTTGTAAAATAATAATAATGGTGATAATAATGATAAAAATTCGTTTGGCGAGATGTTGAGATGTTACCATCGGGTTACGGCACGGGGGTAAGTAACTTCGAGGATCTGGGATGGCCACATGTTTAGCTGACTCCCACTCATAAAATACGAGAGATGGCTCTCATCCATATAAAACCTCGTCTAGTTGCTTCCGTCCTCTCTCCATTCCCCCGTCTCCGCCTCTCGTCCTTCCCGTCCCCTCCCTCTCTCTCCCTTCACCACCGCCGAGCCATGTATTCCGCACATACCAGACTCTCAAACGAAACTGATAGTTTCCTCTTCGATCTCGACGAGCAGTGCAAGCAGTCCACAGTCTTCGACAACACCATCTTCGCAGACTGGCTCATCGAAGACCCAGCAACACACGCCACGTCTCCAGTTCAATCAATATCCATTCCGTTCCACCCGCCTATCGTGCCCCCGTCGCCCTCCGTCGCCTCGTCCTCGTCGCTCGGTTCCCCGCTATCGACTTCGTTATCGACGTCCCCTCCTACCTACAACGCTCTCCAGCACGAGTTTTTTGACGCTCCCCAGTATTCCGGATCTACGGACGATGTCTCTGCTTACGATAACCAGTTCCTCGCCTATCCCCACAGCTATCTGCCGCCCCCGGTCTGGGCTGTAAGCCTGTGGGATAACTCGGGGGCCGGTACCATGATCACTGGCGAACAATTCCCTGTCCAAACAGCGGCGAACACTATTGATCCATCATTCGTCCATTCGAGGGAGTCATCACCGAATGACGTGTTCGATTCCCCTCCCTCCCCCTTATTCATCAACCCACACAATTTCTCAACCAGTCCCACCCTAGCTGCCGCAGAGGCTATCACCCAGTCCACTATCTCAGCGACCCGCCCACAGCCATACCCGATCGGTCGACGACGTGGGCAAGCGGATCATACAGCCTTCCTGTCGACTTCCGCTCCCTCGGCCATTACTCCCCTATCTTACCACAGACCTCACAGGCTCTCCCGATCCTATACCCGCCGCGCCCAATCTGTCGCTTCGGATGAGAGTACCGGAGATCGCGATGCGACCATCCGAAGGCAGCCCAAACGCTCACAGCAATCTTCAGATGAAGCCCGCTCTACCCCCGACAAGTCATCGAGTGAAACGCCTTCTTGTGTGTCTCCCTTCATTCATCCCATCCGCGTCCCTATTGCTGATCCTTCTTTCACTCAGCCCCGCAGAAGTCCATGCTCAGACCACCGAAGCTGGCTCCTTCCGCATGGCAACTCTACTTCACCGATTTCATTCAGAGGGCTCAGGCTAGCACTACCAAGAAACTCAACGTCGCACAGGCGGCCAAGGAGGCCGGTCAGGAATATGCGAACCTCAGCGCCGCTGAGAAGGAGGTCCGTTTCTTATCTAATCTTGGTTTCTCCGATATCTGACCGCTGTTTTCCATTGTCCCAGAAATACAAGCGCATGTCTCAGGCTGCCAAGGACGCTAGGGAGAAGGAGCTCGCAGCTTACATGCGCACTCTCACCCCTGAAGATATCAAGAAGGAGAACGCCTTCCGGACCGCCCAACGCAAAGCCGGCAAATCCAGAAAAGCCAACATGAAGGACCCAAACGCGCCAAAGAAACCCCTTAGCGCCTACTTCATGTTCCTCCAACGCATCCGCTCGGATCCCGAGTTGGTAAAGGAGGTTTTTGGCGATGAGACTGAAACCACCAAACAGAGCGTTCTCGCTGCCGCCAAGTGGCGTTCGATGACCGACGACGAGCGGAAGGTGTGTATCCACCCCTTTGAACCGGTGTCATCGGGAATCTCGCCTTGGTTTACTCACAGCCTCTTTGCAGCCATTTTTAGCCCAGGCAGAACAGGACAAATTGGACTACGAAGCCGCTCGCAAACTGTACGAGAATGGTTCGATCGCTTACGAATCGAGCATCGATTTTGGCACTAGTCCTTTTGTGTCGTGTCTTGGGACCGGTTCGTCCTTGTCACCTGAACGAACGGGTTTGCGCCTCGGGTACGCCTCGTCGTCGCACGTGAAATCCGAGAACTCGAGCGAGGGTGAAGGGTTCTCGTCGTAACCTCTGCATTAATAGGACATTCCACCTCTCCCTCTCTACTTTTTTTTCTGCTCTCCCTGTTATAATCCATCCTTCTTCACGACCATCCAGGTTGTTATAACCCCTTCGTGCCGTCGTCGATATCCCGGTTTCGTTCGTTCCATGACCTCTGTCACCCTTCGGCCATTGTATAACAGACCGACTTTGACCGCCTCCCCTCTTCCCTGTCGACTTTGTATGTCTTTTTGTAGCTATAGTGTTTTACCCCCGCTCCAAGTTTACGACATTATGACCTTTAAGATTTTATCCTTGATAGATACACGGACGCTTCAGCGGGATTTTTTGAGTCTTGCTTATTCCCCTCCTTTTCTCCCTTTAACTGATTTCGCGGCTATTAAGCAGCGATATCGAATGTAGTCGGTGTATATGTTTCCAACACGGCTGCTTCTGATTATGATATACCAGCGTCTGCCCTGGGATCCTGGGGTTTACAGATGAGACCGCAGATATGTTCTTTCCACGTAATGATAATTCTATGCACACTGTATAGATATGCTGTATGTTTTTATATGACGTTTGCCGACTGTCGACGCTGTTCCGAATTCTTATCAAGAGATCGCTTCTGTAGAATCTGGTCAAAACTCGGCAACGGGGTATAGGAAGGGATCAAAACTCCTGTAAGTATGTCGTATAACTTAGGTGGTAACGAGATGATGATGGCTTACGGTTCCTGGAGTGCCTTGGACAACGTGTGCATATCCGATCGGAATATTCAATCGAAATGAATAAAAGAAGGGGCAACATATCAGACGACCCTGAGCGTATGCGCGTGGTTTGTATTGCATTATGGAGCGTACCGTATTCAGTGAAAATTTGTGAGTTGAATTCTGGATTGGGTTCCCAGCTAGGTCACGTTGGACTCGGGCTGAGCGCGTCTTGGCTTGTCCGGGTTGCGGTTTGGGGTGGGTGGGAACACTCGAGCTGGTATGTTCCTCCTTTCGAATGCACGCGTAGGATGTCGATGAGGGCTCGAGAATGAGATCCCGGATCCTCCGGGTTGCGGATTAGGATTTCGGCAGAAGTCTCGGTCTACATTCCAACTGTCGAACCGCGTTTGTAGATGCCAAGGAAAACCACAGGCTATTTCCCAGCCATATCGCAGGAAAACCCCGAAGGAGACAAGGGGGATTCCCCCCACTCGGGGTTGCGTTTTTTTTTCTTCGTGGTCGTCCGATCGTTGACGACAGTGGGTAAAAACCCGAGGGAACCCTCTTCCCCTGGTCACAAGCCAAAGGGACCCCCCATCATTGGGTGTTAGGCACACACTCAAGGACGTGACTGATTGCAAGGAAAGCTTCCCAGCCGGATTGAGAATCGGACCACTCGGTGCGGAATGTCGACAGCCGGAATTTGGAAAATTCCCATCCGGCGATTGGTCGACGAAATCGGAGGGCCTGAGTATACCCACGATGGGTCTCGTGTTGGGTAGATCCCGGTTATGATTGTGTCTGTGTGTCGAACACCGCGCCCGTGGCGAGCGATCCGCTCGTTCCTGGCGGCCGCTGAAGAGGGGTCTCCCCGCGCTAAGATCTGCGATGCGGTTGATAGATCGTGGGGGTGGGGTTCAGATCTAGAGAAAATTTCACAACGGATAACGAAACCTGTCCATGTGTGTGGGGAGGTCGGGGATGTGGGCTTTGCTGGTTCCGGAATCGGTCTTCGTGTCTAACGTCGCGATTAGCCTTCAGGCGATTGTCGGATGGCGTGTCTGCTTTGGGGTCTGATGTCAACATTGAGCACACAGTGCAGTATATCGTATTGGTAAATTAAAGGCGGTCAAAGTGCGTGAGACGGCAGGGGTGGGTGGAATGGCGTATTCCGTCGGGTTTTGCGCGACGTTTCATGAAATTTTAAAATTTTAGACCCGGGTATTCTAATCTTCCTTTAGGATTAGAGAAGGAGGTACCCGCGCGCGTCGCCGCTGCCGATCTCTCCGTCACTCAGCTATCATATATCAGCGCTCGGCGCCGAGGCCAGGTGATAAGAAAAATTTTACCTAGCCAAGGGCTGTTAGAAAGGGTGTGAAAAGTTTTGCTGGTCTCTCCTCTTTGAAAGTTCCACAGTCATCTTCCAAAGATCGTAAGGATCAGGACGCGAGAAAGCGCGTCGGATATCTCAGCTAACCCGGGTTGATTTTCAAGCCCTCGCATAGCATACGAGATATCGGTGATAGTAAGATAGGTCACGCCACGTGAGAGGGCGACTGTATATGTCCCTGGGCCTCCATTCCATGGCCCTCGAGGTGTTAAGTTATTGCTGGTGATATCCAGGGAATGCTGGGATCAGAAGAAGCGAAATGATCGATTATTGTTAATGAGATGAAGTCTCTCTAGCTGATTCCCCCCTTGAAAGTGCGGTCCACTGACGAGATTGCTTTTCTGCCATTCGCCAATCGCGAACTTGAAAACCACTGTTGGTCGCTCGTGGCCGGCTCCATGCGATCAAAAGTTACCGGCGTGTTCCACTTTGTGATCGGTTCCACGATATCAGTGCGGCCACTTCCCATCATCTGGGCCCTGAGGCCTGAGGGTGGGGGGGGGGGATGGCCGACTC
>Ga0307515_10007675_pt1 | contig 21259 bp, 30 predicted proteins | sample 17_EM_MG_FD_194513 | JGI IMG/M metagenome (GOLD analysis project Ga0307515, IMG submission 194513) | Populus trichocarpa ectomycorrhiza microbial communities from riparian zone in the Pacific Northwest, United States - 17_EM | ecosystem: Host-associated > Plants > Roots > Unclassified | place...
TTGTCACCTCCTTTCCATACCTCCACCATAGCAGCTTGAGTGCATTCCAAAACGTCGATTAATTGCGATTCGACCAGGCCGAACGTGAAAGCAAGGGAGTCATGTCGCCCTCCAAGGCCCTTCGCGGCGGCTTGGAGGATGAGATTATCCCTTGGGTGGGAGCTGGAAGAGATGTTCAAAATTATTTATCACCTCCCCTACGTTGGCAAAGAGATGATACGCCAAGAAAACGCGCAATGCGCAGTTGGCAGCATTGCGACTATGAATCAAGTCACGTCGGAAGTATTGCCACATAGATCCCTGGTAGTCGGGGTCTAATTCATGGGTGACCTTGAACTTCGCATAGGACGGGTCACCTTTGGACTGCTCCATGAGATACTTGACGAAGTATGTGAGGAGCAGGTTTATGTGAGTGTGCGTCTCAGCGGCCCAGTGCATGAATAGTCGACGAAAGGGTTGGGAACTTCGTTATCATCGATCCAGACTTTATCGTCAACGAGGTTGATGTCTGGCTCGATGTGCAGCTCTGGCAGGCCCGCCGTGTCAGTCGAGTCCACAGAGGAAAGGACGTGCGCAGTATTGGGGCCTCCTTTGATCATGGCGCTTAATCAAATGCCTGCTTCGTCCAATTGCCGGAAATTGGCGGGAAGTCGCCTCACCTCTGTACGACCTTACCTCAGTCTGGCCAAGAGGACCTCGCGAATTGTCCAAAAGATAACCTCTCCAAAGACGGGACCTACTTCGTGGTGCCAAGATTTCACATTCTTGCCATCACGAGCACGAAGGTGGAAGTCGATGGGTGTAGGCATTGAAATGTACCTGAGGTGTAATGATGATCAAGTACGGTTATTTGTATACTTGGCCAGGGGGTTAACTAGAAAGCTGTGGAGGATCGAAAAGCGTGAGGATCTCGAGCTGATCCAATCTAATACCATGAGCACAGCACGGATCCCAGACATACAGAAGCCAAAGTTCGAATAACTCAGCAACTCCCTGCGTTGAGAATAGTTGCTTGTCAACACGAACGTCTTCCATTTCTGGTCAGGTATTCGCCTCCATGGTTCCCGCTCGCTTCTCAGCTTCGCCCATATCAACAGGCTCGCCTCCTAAGGGTGAGTAAATGTAGCAACGAGTGCGGACGAAAACTCCGAACGGCGTGCTTGACTGTCGAGCTGGCGATGGACCGGAGGGACTTTGCGGTTCTCTCCACGACACGATGGACAGAGGTAGTCGACTCTGGGTCTATCATCGGTAGTAATGCATCGGGAGCGACGTTGAGCAGGGTCTCATATGGTAGGGTTTCCAGCAGATCGGTTAGTCTAGCCAAGGCAGATCCAAAGCATTGGCTGCCCGTTGTTGAACTACCGGGAATGGTAACGAGCCGCCCAGAGGAATGATGATTGGTTAAATATATCATGTCTCGATTTGCACCCGTCTCCTGTGAAAGTCCATTTGGGTTCGTAAGTTCGTAACTATATACACTAGCGATGAAAAGTTCGTAAGGTCGTATACCGGATATTGGTAAAGATCGTCTCGTAAGGTTGGCATGCAGCAAGCGGGATAGATTGGAGGATGCAACGGTCCGTCGTCAAGTCAGGTCAGGTCAGGTCTCAGGCCAGCCCCTCCTCTTTGTTCCTGTGTCGACGAGATCTGTTTGTATCAGTCAGTTATACGGTCGCAGAGGGTCGCAGAGGGGTCACGAGGGCCTTCGCGTACCTGCAACAGCAGAAACAAGCCGCCAGGCAATCACAGAGGCCGACAATGAATCCCGTGAGGCCTATGAAGTTGTGGAGTTTGTCCGTGAGTATGCGTGGGGAGAATAAGGGGTGCAACGGATACAACGGATACTGACAGGCAACGATGCCCTCCACGAGTCCTACGATGCATTCAAGGAGAACGGCGAGTGTCTCCCCAATACAGGAGAAGACAGCGGCGAAGCACGAGCAGATGCACCTGAGCAAGCAAAGTAGTCCCGGCCATTCATCAGTCTCACTCTCACGCACCCTGACCAGCGCTAACGTACCCCATAATAATAATAAGAGTGCGATCGTAGGCAGGAGAGGCGAACGTGTCCAAGCTGGCCTGACAGCCCTTGTCAACACTGTTTACCCACACCTACCCAGATCCGTACAACCGTCGCACGTGCTACTCAGCCGTTCGCGACGAGTGTCGAGACACATAACCGAGTACGGCATACGTCCGAGTCGAGCTACCACCAAGAGCTCACGCGACATGGAGACTGCACAACATCGTCTGTATTCCTTTGATTCATTTCGTAAGGGTTAGCTAAGGCTCGGGTTTCGTAACATAAATGGGTTTGTGCTAACAAGAGAAGGATGATGGGATGTCAGACGATGCAAAACGAAGTGGGGCTACTTTCGGTATTTTGGGACGGGGCGTCTAAGATCGGGCACAACATGGAGACGATTCAAGTCTACCAAGACAAGATGGAGCAAGAGCAGAATGGGTATGCAGCGTCGGGAGTCTCCGGCGCAACAAGCAATTGATGGGGAAAACGAATCACATGGATGGTAACACAGTGCGGGATGGGGATGGGGCGGTAGTAGCAATAGTGGTAGGGAACTATGATTTTGGGGGCCGGTACTTTTGGCACAGTGTTCGTCCACACGGAATCGGTGGCATAGTATTGCAGAAGACCTGGAGGTGATGCTGTGCGAGACAGTCGAGTGGGGAGTGAGAAGCAGAATAAGATACGGCTATGGGGACGCTATCGGCATCGGTATGGAGGCCCGACAAAGTTCAACTTAGTCAAAGTCCATCTCCATGTCCTCGGTTTGCTCTTGGACTGTTAGGGGTTGGGCAGACGAGCTGATTTTCAGATTCGGATTGGAAGGGGGCCTTGATAATACAGGGGTAGAAGGCACCGGGGTCGAGACTGTTGATTGCGTCCGAGAACGGGAAGCCGCGCGTATGGCCCATTCGGGGGGTTGGGGGTGCGTTCCCGCGGTGAGCATTGCCAGACCAGCTGCACCGTGTGCCCCGGAATGTTGGTAGTGATATCCTAATTTGGAAACATGCGCCGGTGAGAATGTGATATTGTCCAACTGACATCGGCTGGACTTACGAAGACCATTCATGTTTTTGTATCTTCGGCCGCAACCTCCGCCCTTGCCCGCCGGGGGGGCTGCGACGGCGCAAACGAAGGGTCGCATGCGCTCATCTGCCTCTTGATCTGTCATGGTCTCCAAAACAGGATCGGGAGGGAGAAACGAGCACTGGCCGTGTGTGAGGTGATACTTGAGGCCATTCGCTTGCTTATACGACTTGGTGCAATTAGGATGTGGGCATCTGAAAGGCTTTCCACCGGGCAGGGGTGGTCGTGGGTCCGTCGCTGCATTAGGCACGATCGGGCCAGTAACAATGGCTCGTTGAACCTGCTGAGCATTCTGATTGGCTACTTTACCGAGAGAAGTTGTGGCTTTTGTCGGTGAATTGGGAGGCGAGGGTTGCGGTGTAGTATCGGGCGTACGACGGAGCAATGCGGGTTGAATGCATGGACTCTCAGTCGCCGGACTAGCAACTGCACTCGTGAAGGTTCGTGACAATGCAGTATGTGGGAGTCCGTAGAAAGAAGCGCTCGAGCTCTCTGGTCCACGCCGGAAGGGCAAGAAAACAGAAGCCGTATCGAACGCCGATGGGAATGGCGCTAATGGCGTTTGAGGCGGAGTGCCAGGAGAGGCGGGAGAAGATGCTCTATCTTCGAGGTCCATGTCAAGATCGTCAAGATCGAAACCGGCCGCTTGCAGTTGAGTATTCAGTTGCGGGGCCGCAAATGGGGGTTGGGACGCGACAACGCGAACGTGAACATCTTCAAAGTGTTCCACCAGCGCGTGTAGGTCGTTCAGCTTGACGCCACAGCATGTAAAGTCGCGGCAGAAAGCGGTCTCGCCAGCCGCCGTGTGCAGGAAGTCGCCGAGGGCGCTTGCCTTAGCCTTGGGCTGAGACTCGCTGAGTGCCTTGATGAGCCGTGATGACTCGGATTCGACCGAGCAGCTCACGAGAGAGGAAGACATCTTGAAATCGAGCGGGCTAGACATCGGGGAGAGGAGGTGTCAGCATTGTGGTAAGGGGATCGATGACACTAGTTGAGGCGTGCAACTAATAGCTAGCTATTTGGCATCTGGCGTCGCAGATGGGACCGCATTTGCGGTCCCGCCTCTTCCTGGCGGTTGCGACAAGTGTTGAGTCATGATAGACGGACTAGACCATCCAACCTAGACGATGGTATCCGTGATACCGCGCCCATGGACACTGGGACAGCAACTCATGGCAACATGGAACATTGATCAAAGGAACGAACTCACTCAAGCGCGCCAAAGCCATGACTGGGGCTGCTCGCACAAACGAAGCTCCTTGACAGGCTGTTCATAGCCCTAAAGGACATAGGTGAGCCAACATGGGTGATGTGCTCATCGCCTGGGTCGCGGATGGGGATGGATACAGCGGATTGCATTTGGATTACGAGATACGGCGCGGGGATCTTTGAGGGCGATGGGGCGAGAGAGCGAAGTACTCGTCCCGTCTAGAGGACAGTAATGGTTGTATATATGAACTAGGGAGAGGGGGAGGTTGTGGCAGAGTCCAAAGGACTGGTTGGGGGTTGGCTTGCTTCCCACGGAAATACTTGCACGTTCCGGCATTGACAGATCTGACCCTGCACTGCTTTGTCGCTTAGCGGCCAATGAGGTTACGCGCATGTATTTCGGTTCACCCGATGGGCTTCCTGGTCCTCTCAGCCGAGTGGATCGTCGCGGGCTTAGCGACTCGATCTGAACCACCATTCCAAGTCTCACCAGCAGATGAGTCGTGCAAGAGAGCTGTGAGGTGTTTCTGACTGACTCGCTGATGACCCTTTCTGGGAGAATGAAATTGAATCCTCAAGGCGCTACGCTCGTGCGAGAGGCCACCAAGCAACACGCCTTCGCATGTCCAAAACCGTGACTGAGGATCGAATAGGAGCAATTCAGTTGGCAGTCCATGCCCCCTCCGCGACTTTGATTCGCACATGGCGGGTGGCTGGTCGCATGACCCCAGGATGGTAAATCTTGTAACAGTCCTCGCTCGTGATGATTGGGTCCGGTGACAAAGGGATCGGCTTGTCGTCGAGGCAGGGCCGCCCTCCCATCCGTCAATCGCGCGGTGTACGGAATGGCATGACATGACAGCAATTCCATGCTATGGCGAGGGCGAGGCCTGGTGGCATGGTGGCGTGCACCGCCATACTTTGCATCCCGCCCTGCGGCCCTCGAGGGGCTGAGTCGGCAGCCGAAAGCGGGGCTTCTCCCAAAAGGGGCTTCTCCCCAAAATCTCGTGACAAGCGGTGGTATGCACGCCACATGCAAGACGGGTATAATCGGGGGCGGCGGCGGGGGTCGTCTACCCGGCATGGGCTTTTGCGGAACGCGGCATGAAACGTCGGTGTTACTTTGAAGGACTTGGAAGCTCGGCCTCTAGCTCGGCTAGCTCGGCCTCTAGTCCAAGAAAGGGGGAATGCGAGGGGCGGCCATGCCTGATCTCGGCATTATCATCACGATAGCCGGAAATCCCAAGCGAGGGTTGTCCAAGAAACCGACGACCTCCGATATCACGTTCATGGTGATAAGAGTGGACTATGGGGATAAATCATGAAACAAAACACAGACAAATGGTCGGTCAGTGTCGAGTTGCGAGTTGCGGGGTGATACTAATGGCCGTCGAGAAAATCTAATGCTGGGGGGGAAGCCCGGCAAAGGATGAAAGGATGGTACCAGGTCTGTAAAATTCATTGAGAAGGTCAACCAATGCACGGACCGTCTTGGAATAAGGCCTTTGGGGATCTGAAAATAGGCCAAATAAGCGTGAGTGAATTTATAAACGGACGATATGTAGAAGCATAGAAATTTGAAAAGGGGATTTAAAAAAGGCTGCTCGAAGCATGGGAGATGATCTAGATGTGGTTTAGGTGACCAGGATGCGGGGTCGAGAGCCCCCCAGGCCGATAAAAGGGGCCGGGGCTTGGTTGGGTGGCAAGCCGCTAAACGGCCCGAAAAAATGCTCTGAACTCGTCAAAGAGACAGTATGGATGTACGGGAGGGTGTTCCCTTCCGGATCGAAGTACAGCCTCAAGGCCGATGTCAGCGTCGCGGGCTGAAGTGAGAATTTTACGAGTAGAGGTGCGGGAGGACGCGCTGGTGCAAAAACAGGGACACGAAAATTTGGCACTGGGTTGTCTTAGATGACTAAAGGGTGAGCGAACTCGTGTTCGCGCGAAAGAAAGTCAAGACGAGGTCGATGTTTGAGCTGAGATGAAGAAAAAGCGGAAACGGGAAGCGGGAAGCAGGAAGCGGGTTGGGCTGGTTCGAGGACTAAGACGAGTGCATACCAGTTAATTATTTGAGGTACCGCTGAGGCTTCGACTGGCGTGGACTCGCAAGGCCAAGAAGGCCAGAAGAAGCAGAAGCAGAAGCAGTGTGCAGGCCAGAAAGAGCTTTGTTTGGTCAGTGACGTGACCATCGCTAGTCCCTAGTCGCTAGTCTGCCGCTCTTCCTCCCTCTCCGGTGTGTGGACATAGGGCGTGGTACTTGTCGTCGCCGTCGCCATCGTCGCCGTTGTTGTTGTTGCTGACGAGTGCCGCTACGCTGTCCACCACAGGTGCGTCTATTGCCCTGGCCCGAGCTAGCGGGCAAGCAGGCAAGCAAGCAGGCAAGACCAGGCAAGACAAGTCCATTAACGGCGAGTAGAGAGCGCGTGCGTTTGGATTGCTCTCTTAGGTTTATTATCTCCGCTCTAATCCCTTTATCTCCAGTATCGCCTCCCAACTTCCCAGCCTTCAGCCTTCCTTTCTCCAGCCATCCCCACAAATACGCTTTCCGGACGGCCGCAAGTCCACTCAGAGTACCTACAGAAATGGACAAAATCTTCGCTTCCAAGGACGCGCCCGCTATCGCCATCCCGCTCACCGTCGATGCAAGTGGTGACGCCGACCGAAAGGCCCCATCAGTGGCTACTTGCTCCTGTCCTATTTGTACCCGCAAGTCGGACTCGTTGGTAAGTAATCGTGCTTGCCTCTCTCCTTTGGCGTGCCGTAGGCCTCGTGTGCTTACTCGCACTGCAAGCACGTCTCCTGCGACCACCATCGCAATCCCTCGGAGGACTCGGTCCTTTACACTCACCCGGAGGAGTGCTACCCGGATGTCCCCCGGACGATCACTCCAGCGTCTTCCATCAACCATGGCCGTTGGAGCGCCTTCCCCGACGAGTCCCTCATCGATATCGCGGTGTCCTCACTCTCTACTCCCACCGTAGCTGGTCCGGATTCCACACAGACCTATGCACCTCCCTCCCTCCATACGAGAGCCTCAAGCTTGCGGGACACCACCCAGCCGCTCTCCGTGCCAGGTTCCGGTTCCTCATCTACGCGCATATTCGACCATCCTCTGTCTTCCCAATCCAGTCTGTCTGTGCCCGCTTCATTTGAGGCATTCCTCACCCCCCGCGCCGCCCCATTACCACCCCCTGCATCCCCCACGTCTACCACAACACCCAACAACATGTCAATGACATGGGTCCCCGGTCTCCCATTCCTTAGACGCCCAGAAGAAACCAATAAGGAGATGTTTCCGTGCCAAATCTGCCTGGAAGAGGAGGCCTATGATGATGCTGTGATTATTCAGACATGCGGACATATGTTCGGCCGAGAATGTATGAGAAACTACATCCTCGCCAAATTGGATGAACGGCGGTTTCCCATCCCCTGTCCTTGCTGCTCGGTCGACGAAACAGGCGGCCCACAAGGCAGTACGTCGGCGTTCTCACCCCATTCGTGCTTGTTAGTTAACTCACTCGTCTCGCAGTGGTCACTAGTGGAATTGCTACACAAGTCGACTTGTCCGACGCCGATTGCCGCAGATGGGATCAACTCGAATTCCAGACCCACGCCGTGCTCTTTGAGTGCAGCAGGTGCGACCAATCCCACACCATTGATCGTCGAAAAATTGTCAAAGAGAAGCGGAAGAAGACTGTTTATTGCCTAACCCTCGGTTGCAACGGCGCTTGGTGCAGACAGTGCCATACCGAGTTAGAACCAGGTCTAAAGCATAAATGCGAAGGTCGGAAGGAGCTCAAGCAGCTCATGAAGCAAGAAGGATGGAAGAACTGCCCAGGTTGGTTATCTATATTAAAACGATGGACGTGATGGTTGAACATCGATCAGGCTGTAATATCCCCGTTCAAAAATCCTCGGGGTGTAATCATATAGCGGTAGGTGTCTCCTGTATAGTTCCGAATGAAGTATTACTGAAATGTCATTTGAAATTTCAGTGCAGCGCTCCTGGTTGCAATACGTATGTCACGTCTTTCGACATCAACTCTTCACCCCCCATTGACTACCCCCCACAGACACTTCTGCTATCGGTGCGAAACCATCCTGGTGCGCTCCGTCTTTGGATCAGAGATCCACGCCGCTGTATCCTCCCACTTCCGAAGACGCTTCTACTTTTGGCGATGCTCTCAATTCCACGATCCAAACTTCTTCATCCGCATCATCACTGGTCGATGGTCACGCACATAGACCTATCTAAGCCCCACAAACATCTCGTTATGTCATTATACTCCCACTGTGTTCCACTCCTGCCCTCCTCTCCATCTCCCCATCTGCTCACGAGCTGTGTCTCTATATGGTTTGTCTCATACGCCCCACGATGTGCCATCGCTGTCGCTACCCCGAAGGTTGTGTATCTCCTTTCCCACTTACTCCTCCCTCATTTCTGTTGCTCATCCTCTCCTTGGCGTTTCCCTGCGAGGGACAGTGAAGTATGTGATGAAAATGAACGACAAATGTGTTTTGGTGCTTCGGTGTGACTGTTGTGATGGACTGGTGAAATTGGACCTTGGACTTTGTTCTCCAACCATTACCTCGCCAGCGGCCAACCTTTCGTTTCTTCTACTCCAAGTAGGTGTTATACCCTTATCTCACTGCCCATAACGCTTTGTACGCGTCGTCTGCGAGTCTGCGAGTTCAACCATGACAGACGTCGTACCAGACCGGACATCAGAGCAGGGTGATAGGGCGACCCGCAGTTGGTAAATCATGTGCGCTGATATTACTCTTTCGTTTATAGTATGCGTGAAATCGTGCACCTCCAGACTGGCCAGGTTCGTATTCCCTGCCTCGAGGATCCAGAGATTTTGTTGATGGGCCTCGTTTCACGCTCCAGTGCGGCAACCAAATAGGTATGCGCTTGCTCTACACACGTCCATCTGCCCTGCTGTAATCCAAGGAGATATGAGATGCGATACGAGTTCTGGGCTGACACCTGTCGACCGCTTCAGGTTCCAAATTCTGGGAGGTCCTCTCTGACGAGCATGGTATCGAACGGGATGGCTTGTGCGTACTTGTACTCTTAATTCCTGTGTGTGGTTCGTTGATCAGTGCATTCCTTGATAGGTACAAGGGTTCCAATGAGATGCAATTGGAAAGGATTAATGTCTACTACAACGAGACTGGATGTGTGTACTCCTCACTTCATCACCTAGAGGAGAGTGATTGACAGATCTTTGGCGCGTTCGCAGCGAACAAGTACGTCCCTCGCGCGGTGCTCGTCGACCTCGAGCCTGGCACGATGGATTCCGTTCGCTCTGGACCACTCGGTAGCTTGTTCCGCCCAGATAACTTTGTCTTCGGCCAAGCAGGCGCGGGTAACAATTGGGCCAAAGGACGTAAGTCTTCTAACCATATTCTGCATCGGGAACAGATACCAACGCAATCCGTTGTTTCATAGACTATACTGAGGGTGCTGAGCTCGTCGACTCCGTGCTCGATGTCGTCCGAAAGGAGGCAGAAGGAAGCGACTGCCTTCAGGGGTTCCAAATCACCCACTCTCTTGGTGGCGGCACTGGCTCTGGTATGGGTACACTCTTGATCTCTAAGATCCGCGAGGAGTATCCCGACCGTATGATGTGCACGTTCTCCGTTGTGCCCTCTCCCAAAGTGTGTCCCTTCTTGTTCTGTTTGCGAGACGCTGAATTGCTATCGATTATAGGTCTCTGACACCGTTGTCGAGCCGTATAATGCGACTCTCTCGGTCCACCAGCTAGTCGAAAACTCTGATGAGACGTTCTGCATCGATAACGAGGCTCTCTACGACATCTGCTTCCGCACTCTCAAGCTTACGACCCCCACTTATGGCGATCTGAATCACCTCGTCTCCGTTGTCATGTCTGGTATTACAACTTGCCTGCGTGTTAGTGACTTATGATGTCCTGCATTCCTTCAAGCTTCTGATATCTCCTAAGTTTCCTGGTCAGCTCAACTCGGACCTCCGCAAGATGGCCGTCAACTTGGTTCCCTTCCCCCGTCTTCACTTCTTCATGGTCGGCTTTGCTCCTCTTATTGCTCGCGGCAGTCAGCAATACCGCGCCGTTACCGTGCCTGAACTCACCCAGCAAATGTTCGATGCCAAGAACATGATGGCTGCCTCCGACCCGCGACACGGACGTTACCTCACCGTATGCCCTCTTTCATCTCGAAAAAAAGGCATCCTAATCCTTTACAGGTGGCTGCCGTCTTCCGTGGCAAAGTCTCGATGAAGGAAGTCGAAGAGCAGATGCAACTCGTGCAAAACAAGAACTCAGCGTACTTTGTCGAGTGGATCCCGAACAACGTCCTCACTGCTCAGTGCGACATCGCCCCTCGCGGTCTCAAGATGGCGGTTACCTTTATCGGCAACTCGACTGCCATCCAAGAGTTGTTCAAGCGTGTGTCGGACCAGTTCACTGCAATGTTTAGGCGTAAGGCATTCCTTCACTGGTACACCCAAGAGGGAATGGACGAGATGGAGGTGTGTAATTATCCTCTGGTATATCATGCCGTCGTACTTAAATGGTTGCAGTTCACCGAAGCCGAGTCGAACATGCAGGACCTGGTCGCCGAATACCAGCAATACCAGGACGCCACTGCCGATGACGAAGGTGAATATGAGCAAGAGCAAGAGGTTACCGAGGAAGAGCAATGAGATTGATAGACTTCCGAGTGGGAGCAACGCTGTCATGATAGGTGTTACATCCTCCGATCCTTGTTCACTCGGTACATTCCTAGCTTAGTCAGTCTCTTTAGCGGTTCTCCCATTTGTCACTCCCCTGCCTAGTTCCCCGTTTAATGATTAAAATCGACGTTATGCGCGTATAAAGGTATTGAACCTAGAGGCTCTAGCAGTGCGGAGGAGCTGTGATCGATTAAATGAGTTAGATACAAGCACAAATATGATGCCAACACAGGATATCCCTGATTTACAACTAGGACGAGAAGCGATATGTGCACACAACTAGGTTAAACAATTGAGACTTGCATAATCCAGATTATGCACTATTCCATCATCCGTGGTTAACACAAGTACACCGTAGGTTGCGTTCAGTTTCAGATCGACAATCTTGTGGAGGTCAATGTGCCCAGGCGGCGGTATGGTCCGAACATACGCCTCTGAGCACGTTTCCTCGCTCAAAGAGTCGGCCATGTCCTCCTCCTCTGGCCAACAGGCAATTTTGATTGTGCGGGTCTCCACTTCGCCACCCGTGTCGCACTGAACCCACGCAGTGTGTCCAGAAGAAGAGTCAAATAGGAGCGAGTTGTTGTCGTGATTTGGGTGCCGTGCGATGATACACGGTGGAAGCCACAGGCGCCGAATGTGCGTGGGTGGGGCAGATGAGAGGGTGATGGGGTGGTAAGAGATGTGGACTGGAACTTGCCCTTCGTCTTCGTTCAACCCGTCAAGGCAGAGTGTCACTACTGAATGCCGTTTTTCTCCAGACGGGTCCATCGGTTGAATGAGAGAGTGGAGGGTTTGAAAATGAAGGAGACTGCGACGTGGTTGATTGTCGACAAAGTTCCACACGTGGTCTCGGACGGGTTTGATGGGCTCGAGGTAGTTGTTGTTGTATATACAGGGAAGGGAGAAAAGCGAGGTATACGCGAAAGTATTGTGTTGGTGATACAGTGTCAAGGTATCGGGGGAGGTGCTGAATACAGAACACTGCACGAGCCTGGTCGTGTCCTGTGGCCGCCTGGTCAATTGCTGTGGACTCGAGGGCGAATAATCGAAGCTCACAGCATGACAGAAGGTTGCACCGTACCCAGTTTGGCCAGTGTTCCAGTTGAAGCAAGCAATTGCTATTCTCTCTTCGACAGAGAGAAAGAGCAAAACCATGGTATCATGCTTGGGGATAAGAGAAGTCGAAAGGATTTCTCCGAATGGAATGGGGGATTGCAGGGTTAATGACGCTAAGGGTTCGAAGGAGCCAAACACTGCCTTCGTCTTCTTGCACACCGTGGTACAGAGCTGGATTACTCGAACAAGACTGAGCCAAATTTTAGACGATGCGGCCTGCGGGACTCTAGAAAGCAACACTCACCGTGGAGTACCACAGCGAGCGTGCCGATAGAGGACCGCTAGATTAACCTTCTGGCCACTGTCTTCCACTCGTACGGCCAACAGATCGGAGGCGCCCCCAAGAATATATCTCGTAATGGGCGCACCTGACCTGTCAAGGAGTTGTAGGGACCCCTGCTCTTCGCATGAGAACAGTAAGGTCCGGTCCCCTGGGAGCAGATATTTGGTCACTGCTCCAGTACTCTGCTCCCTCAGTAGGTGATAGCCCATCCCAGCCCTGGCGCCGGCACTAGGATCGAGCCATTTCTGGCGCACGATATGGTAGTTCTTGATTGCGGTCCAGATCTCGTCCGCAGAGAGAGAATAAAACTTCCGCAGAGGCGGTAGTGGAAGCCGCACATCGCCCCGCTTTGCCAGGTGAATGCCCAAGAGCCTGTGGCGCGCGACGGCCCGTAACGCCCTGCACGTCTTCATTGCGGAAATGAAATGGTGCACAGGCGGTTAGAGCGGGGCTAAGTCGCAGGTTGGAGGCAAGGGAGAGGGCAGTTCGGGCGAAGGGGCTAAGTCGTGCGACTCACTAGGCTGAGGCGAAGTATATCTGCTAACTCGATCTCATCTCGTGTGAAGATGCAGAATAGTACGTCTGATGGGAGGTTTAGAAACGTCTGAGGCATTACGAAGGGGGTGGAGGAGCACAAAGCACAAAGTAAGGCCAGGGACGAGACTAAGACTGAGACACTGCCGCCCAGTAAGTCTGCCAACAAATTACAAACGTATATGGGAGCAACAAGGTAAAATACAAATATCAACACAATCCCAGAGCAGAGAATGGGTATGGCTAATGGTTCTTGGAGATGGATTGGATGCGAGCGTGATTGAGCTTGCGTCTAAACTCGGAGAGGAAGGGAAAGCCAAAGAACAAAGTGGATAGTGTCCATATAACCTGTGACCTGTCAATGAAGGCTTGCCCTCGGGAAAACGACACTTACTCCCAAGCCCACACCCGTTTTGTGCTTCTTGCAGAGATACGCCATATAGGCCGTCTCAGCGACGTGAAGGATAGCAAGGGTACTCCATACGATGCTCGCTACGGGGGGTGAATAATGAATGAGACGCCTCAAGTATGTGAAGAGAGTGGCCGTCTCGTTAATTACTGGAACCATGTAGGCGAAATTCTGTGGAACATCGTCATACCAGACCAAAGGGGCGGCTTCTTCGTAAGGTGCAAGCGTGAAAACGGTGAGGGTCCCGAAGAAGACGAGAGAGACGAAAGCCTGAGCGGGGATCGAATACGAAGAAATGGTGGGGTTTTTGATCTAGAAATAGTGCGGTCAATGAAAGATCGTTTTCTAGTTGACGGTGATACTCGCCATCCCAATCCCCTCCTCAGCTTCCAGTTTCATTTGGATGAGGCGAGGCTTGACCTCCTCGTACCCAAGAAGTGGGGGGTTGAAGGGAATGGTGACCTGAGGCACCAAGGTTAATAAACCAGGCGACTAGACAAGAATATCCATTCTCACCGAAGCTTCCTTCTTCGACGTCGCCTTGTATGACAACGTCATTTCCTACACGCAATACAGTGAGCTATGCAAACGCAGGCTACCTGTTATGCAGCACCAACACGACTATTAATGGAGGTCATCTTCGCAGTTTCGAGCCTCTCCTGAACACCACCAAAATAGGTAACGTATGCCACGAGTGTTGACGGGTGGCTGCCCATGTAGGTGCATAAAAACGACGAGTCTGCGAGAGTCGCGTTAATGGACACAGACGTCGTCGTACGTCCACTCACGCGCCGCTACTGGGTCCTTGGATGGTGGTGGTGAGCTTGACATGGGCGGATGGGGGTTGGAGTGGAATCCCAAGATTGGTAAGCGAGTTCGCGATCCGCGTTTTTCGGTGGCACCCAACCCGTCAGAGTCAAACGTTAAATTAAAGTCATCATCATTTGGGTTATGTCACTTGGGTAGGAGATTGAAAGCCCGCGACTATTGTGATTGTGAGAAGAGGAGAGGAACAAGGAAGCAGAGCAAAAGAGCGACGTGAACTAGACTAGTAGTAGAGGGGACAAAATTACGATCATATCAGAGGGGAGAATCCATCTGCAGCTAATTCCATGTGTTTCCTGGTGGAACCTTTCTAAGACCGACATCTCAGATTTTTCACTTGTCACCTCTACACTTCATCGTCAACGGGGTCACCGCCCTCGTACTCGCCTTCGTCTTCCACGGTGGCGTCCTGGTATTGCTGATACTCCGCAACCAGATCCTGCATATTCGACTCGGCTTCGGTGAACTGCAAACGTGTAAGCATAAGAGCATTGGTGCGTCAAAGGATGACTACACACCTCCATCTCGTCCATTCCCTCCTGGGTGTACCAGTGAAGGAACGCCTTGCGCTTAAACATTGCTGTGAATTGGTCCGACACACGCTTGAACAGCTCCTGGATGGCAGTCGAGTTGCCGATGAAGGTGACCGCCATCTTGAGACCGCGAGGAGCGATGTCGCACTGAGCGGTGAGGACGTTGTTCGGGATCCACTCGACAAAGTATGCAGAGTTCTTGCTCTGGACCATCTGCATCTGCTCCTCGACCTCCTTCATAGCGACCTTGCCACGGAAGACAGCAGCGACCTAGACGGGGCTCAGCCAGTGTACCTAAAGAACTCTGTGAATAGCTTACAGTGAGGTAACGGCCGTGCCGTGGGTCGGAAGCGGCCATCATGTTCTTGGCATCGAACATTTGTTGAGTGAGCTCTGGCACACTGACGGCACGGTATTGCTGGCTACCACGAGCTGTAAGAGGGGCGAAGCCGACCATGAAGAAGTGGAGACGAGGGAAAGGAACCAAGTTGACGGCCATCTTGCGGAGGTCCGAGTTGAGTTGACCAGGGAATCGCAAGCAAGTGGTGATACCAGACATAACGACAGAAACGAGATGGTTCAAGTCATCGTAGGCAGGGGTGGTCAACTTGAGAGTGCGGAAACAGATATCGTACAACGCCTCATTGTCAATGCAAAAGGTCTCGTCGGAGTTCTCAACGAGCTGGTGGACGGAGAGAGTGGCATTGTAGGGCTCAACAACAGTATCAGAAACCTAGAGCGTGTGAACGATCAGTGATCATTTCCGTGCAGAAAATCAAGGTCTTTCGGACCTTGGGTGATGGGACAACGGAGAACGTGCACATCATACGGTCGGGGTACTCTTCACGGATCTTGGAGATCAAAAGGGTTCCCATACCAGAGCCGGTACCACCGCCAAGGGAGTGGGTAATTTGGAAACCCTGAAGGCAGTCGGTGTTTTCAGCTTCCTTGCGGACGACATCGAGGACAGAGTCGACGAGCTCAGCTCCCTCGGTATAGTCTAGGGAACCATGTCAGTCTTCCCGGAAAAGGAAAGGGAGGAGCAAGTAACTTACGTCCTTTTGCCCAGTTGTTACCAGCGCCGGATTGACCGAAGACGAAGTTGTCGGGACGGAACAAGTTTCCAAGAGGACCAGAGCGGACAGAGTCCATGGTACCCGGCTCGAGATCAATGAGAACGGCACGAGGAACGTATTTGTTCGCTGGAAAGCTTAGAAGTCAGTGGAAGGCTTAGATTCGCCTCTACTAGTAACCACGTACATCCAGTCTCATTATAATAAACGGAGATCCTCTCCAGTTGCAAGTCATTAGTGCCCTTGTACCTGACAAGACCAAGATCAAAAAACCAGAAGGCAGTCGAGACAGAGTACTCACAAGCCGTCCCGCTCGATACCGTGCTCATCTGAAACGACCTCCCAGAATTTGGCACCTGAGACACGAGCATACGATTAATTACATATGCCTGATGTATTTGCACGCGTGAAGCGAAGGAAGCGAGGCAGCCTTGCAGCCTTCGAGTGCCGATAATGAGAACTAGGATGGTTTATCATACCAATTTGGTTGCCGCACTGTGAGATTGGGCGAGATGGGGTACCATCAGCTCAAAAGTTGGATCCATGAGGCGATGGTCGACTACTGACCTGGCCAGTCTGGAGGTGCACAATTTCACGCATGCTGGATGGAGTGATCGTTCAGATACGTTATGGCGCGGGCGAGGGGGCGAAAGGGGGTTAACCGTACGCGACGGCAAGCATGGTGCGCAGTGCGCAAAAGCGAATGGGGCCATCGGGGGGAACGATGGAGGACGATGGGGAGAGAGCGATACTCACATGGACGGACAGAATACGAAGGATGGTTTACGACGTAAAAAGGTTGGAGGGAGACAGAGTCCAGGAACCACACCAAACACCAAACTGTCGAGCCCAGCAGCCCTCAATCGCGTGCATAGCTTCTCTAGGTAACCCGCATAGCAAGCAGGGAGCCATGTTTATGAGTGGCAAAACGACTCCATCGCACTACCACGTCCAGGGCCTGTTCAAGCTGTTTACGCCACTCCGGAGGGCCAACCTCACAGAACAAGGGCCTAGAGCAGCAGAGCAGCTATCCGACATAGAAAGCTTAAGTTAGACCATCTTTAACTGGGCTTCTGGCCTGTGGTGCTTGACATGCAAGCACACAACCCGCTGGTGGAGGGCCACCCTCCGCCCGCACCACATAAGGCGAGTATACTCCTCCGACACTCCTTTACAACCAACGACACTCCTATTGTGCTTTCCGACACACTCTGACTAAGGGCGTACGGCATTCCATCACGCGTGCCTCACCAGTCACAATACACGCACTAGACAAGTTGGACCCTCCTTCTTCAGGGTACTAACCAACGAGTCATATAACGCGTTTCTATGGACCCTGGAACCGATCCTTTTGCTCCGACCCCCCCTACCGCCCCAATTCGACCGATTTGGTCGGAAGTAGGCGACACAAACTTGGATGCGTCAGACGATGAAAGCCATGGTTTTGATGATGATAGAAAGCGCTCTTTCCGAGTCAGGATGTTGGAACTCTACAAATCGTAGATATCTCGAATGACCTGCGAACGAGCGCCGATGCTAACGGTCATGTAGGAACGTTGGATTGCTCCTTATTATCGTATCTCAGCTATTCGGAGTCGGTATGAATACATGCGTCAAGCTTCTGCAGTCTTCCGATTCCCCAACCCCGCCTTTCGAAATTGTGTTCGTTCGTCAGATAGTCACTTATTTCGTGTCTTTGTACTTCTTGATACGACAAGGTGTAGCTTATCCCGGTATGTACCTGCCTTGGGCTTCTTTGCTTCGTTCATTCATCTCGATTTTGTGTTAGTTACTGGTCCACCCGAAGTACGGATCTTGTTGGTTTTGAGAGGCCTTTGTGGATTTGTTGGTACTCGGAAGCATTTACGCATCTATCGTCACCTGTACTGACGATCCAACAGGACTCTCCGGGTTGTACTACAGTCTTCAGTATCTCTCACTCCCCGATGCTATTACAATAACGTGAGCTCACAGCCGAAGATATGACCCAAAGCTCCAACACTCTGTTTGGCAGTTTCCTCACCCCCACTGCAACCGCGATTGTAGCCTACTTCCTATTAGGGGAGCAGCTGGCACGATCCGAACTCATTGCCGGTTGTACGTACCTAAAACACCTTAGACTGCTCATCTTACTTCCATTGCTCCAGTTTGCTCTCTCCTCGGGGTAATATTGATTGCAAGACCTGAATTCATCTTTGGCCATCAACTCTCTGAACTCGGCGAAGAGGCCAAGTCAATCGAAGAAGTAACCTCAGACCAAAGGCTGGGTTCCGTAGTGTAAGCACCAGATTTTGAGTCCTGGAATTCTCCTTATCGCCAATTTCCCGCAGAATGGCTCTCATGGGCGTGCTTGGTGCGACTGGAGCATGTATGTTCCAGCAACCCCGATTACGTATTGTCACTAAACTCTTACCGACACAGTTTGTTCCATCCGTGCAATCGGAAAACGTGCTTCGCCTCTCCACTCAATGACCTTCTTCTCCCTGTGGTGCTGCATCGCGTCCTTCAGCGGGATGCTAATATTCAAGACTCCCATTGTGTGGCCGAGTAATATTTCATGGGTGTTATTGATGGTAGGGGTTAGCCTGTGTGGCTTCACCCTACAATTATTGCTCACCATGGGCCTCCAACGAGAGACCGCATCGAGAGGGAGCTTGGGGACATATACCCAAATCATCTTCGCCGAGATGTCAGATAGAATCCTATTCCACTCCAAACCGTCTGTACTCGACCTATTTGGGACGGGCATCATTCTTACCAGTGCAATTTATGTCGCGGTGAGTGGTTTCCACTATGCTTCGATCATCTAATATGACCTTATGATTTGATACAGTTGATGAAGAACCAAAAAGCCCCTGAGGAGGCAACTGGCCATATTCGCATTCGCTCCATGGGCAAACGAAGGACCAGAAGACTAGGGTCGGGCGACAATCATACAGCGCATGAAGAGTCGCGAGGGCTGGTGTCCGAATATTACAGCGAGCGATCGACGCTTGATTTGGAGGACCCGCGAAGGTCGATGGAGAGAGTATAGAAGTGGAAAGCAACGACACTAGATTTTGTACTTTGATGGGCTTAATAGGAGGCTGTGGTATAAACGCTTTTGGGAATGCATGTGGAGAAGCTGGTCACGAGATTTTGACATGAAGCGCTTTGACTTCCAGAACACACCGGCATGCGAATTTGGGAATAACGGATCAAGTGGGAACCGCGTTGTTTTGCCACCACCCACCTACCTTGAACCACTCCCTCATGACTTCGATCGTTCCGGAAGCGCCACCCAACCTCAAGTTGCTGCTCATCGGCAACAGCAGCGTCGGGAAGAGCTCTCTCCTCACCAGATTCACTGATGCCAGCTTCACGCCCGAGGATGAGAGCAGCGCCACCATTGGTGTAGACTTCCGCGTGTGCAAAATGGAAGTGAAGGGAAAGAAAGTCAAGCTCAGCATCTGGGTACGTGCTTGTACCCCAATATTTGGTCCCCCGCTCAAATAATTGGCCTGAGCAGGACACGGCAGGTGAGAATATCACACCTCCGCTCCGGCATGTCGACGCGTTGGGGAAGCGTGGCAGCTCATCTCTCGCAAATGACTAGGACAGGAGCGGTTTAGAACAATCACGAGCTCGTATTATCGAGGTGCACAGGGCATTATCCTAGTATACGACATAGCCAACCGGGAAACGTTTGACGCCCTACCGCGATGGTACACCGAGCTCGAGCAGTATGTCAGCCCGCACGTTGTCAAGATACTAGTTGGTGAGTCATACTATTACATTCGTAGGTGCCTGTCGCTGACGTTGCCCCAGGGAACAAGCTAGACAAGGTGCTTCCACTTCCTTGCCGCGATGTCAAAGTTAACGAACACGTTACATGCAGGAGTTCAGCAGAACAGTATCAGAAGAAGAGGGGCGAAAGTTCGCTGAGAGAACGGGTAGCTTATTCATCGAGGTGAAGCAACAACTCGAGCTCGTATCAAATATAGGTCGCTCAATAACACGTAGGCGAGTGCAAAGACTGCGGTGAACGTGAAGGAGGCCTTCGTAGAACTCGTTGAGAAGGTGAGCAGATCGTTCCCTACATGGGTGGCTGAGCATTGAGCATTGAGCGTTTTCAGATTCTCGACAACCCCGCACTCTATGCTCCAGTAGGAGCACAGAATAGGACAATTACGACAACAAGCAATAGGACTATGCCTGGAGCCATCAATTTGGATACCACTAATGACGATCACGGGAGCGGCTGCTCTTGCTAGACATACCCCTTCCCCAAGACTCCCATAACAACTTGCTCGTATTACATAGGTATATAATATACTTCTTGTATAGGACGACCGCGTCCATAATACTTCTTCATCCGGTACTTGGTTTTCAGCCCATAACGCTGGCGAGGAGGGCCATTCGGACCTTTGAAAGACATTAGTAAGGGACCGAAAGGTTATGATTAAGTACTTACGTAGAGACCATACCGCATCTGCCGGAAGTAGACCGCCCTCCGAGAATCGAAATCGACATCGGGGTCAATTTCTGAGGTGAAGTCAGTTAACTGGAAATCATTAATGGACCGAAGACGCACCGTTGACTCGTGGAAGCGGATGCATGACAATCATATCCTTCTTTGCCCTTGCCAAGAGCGCGTGATTGACCACATACCTCGACTTCACCCGCTCCCAATCTTCAATTCTCTCAAACCGTTCCTTCTGTACTCGAGTAACATATAGTACGTCCGTTTCTGCCAGTACCTCCTCCAGGGACTCGTAAATCTTGACGGGGATACCCGCGCGTCGAGCTGCGCTTGTCACATAATCCGGCATTGGGAGTTCGGCTGGGGAAACGAAGTTGAGGCTAACGGAGTAGAAACTGAGGAGCGTCACAAGCGAGTGAACTGTACGGCCATGTTTGAGGTCGCCCAGAAGCGTGATCGTACGACCGTTCACAGTGCCAAGTTCAGAGCGAATCGTGTACACGTCAAGAAAGGCTTGAGAAGGATGTTCGCCTACACCATCGCCGGCGTTGAATATCGGAACTGGGGAGTATTTGGCCGCGGTTTGGGCGGAACCAACAGTCGGATGACGAATGACAATGCCATCCGCGTAGCTAATGAAGTGTTAGTGACCTACGGAGGGAATCGAGGGTGATCCATACCTTGCCAGGGTACGAATGGTATCTGGCAGAGTCTCTCCTTTGAGAACAGAGCTTTTGTCTGCTGTAACCTGTACGACTTCCCCACCGAGTCGCTTCATAGCCGCCTCGAATGATGTGCTCGTTCGTGTACTCGGCTCGTAGAAGATGGTAGCTAGTATCCTGCCCTTCAAGAGGTCGATGCTCCCATTCCTCTCGACCTGGAGTCGCATCTCGTGAGCGAGGTTGAACAGGTCATGAAGGTCTTGGTGTGAGAATTGCTTTACAGACAAGATGTGTTTGCGATGGAAGCTTGGATGGGG
>Ga0307515_10007676_pt1 | contig 21259 bp, 26 predicted proteins | sample 17_EM_MG_FD_194513 | JGI IMG/M metagenome (GOLD analysis project Ga0307515, IMG submission 194513) | Populus trichocarpa ectomycorrhiza microbial communities from riparian zone in the Pacific Northwest, United States - 17_EM | ecosystem: Host-associated > Plants > Roots > Unclassified | place...
GTCGAATCTGTTGGGGTGTGCACGAAATGCGGCGAGGGCTTCGCGCGCTACCGTGAAACCTACCGTCACGTAGCCAAGGCTTGTCAAGACTTCGGTCATCAGGGTAACAAGAGCTGGCTCGTCATCAACAATGAGAACTTGCTGATGGCTGCCACGCGGTGCGACAAGGTTGCCCGCTGAGCACTGATCTTGAATCTCCCCTTCGCAAGGCAGGTAGACGGCGAAGGTCGTGCCTTGTCCAATTTCGGTAGTTACATCGACGATGCCACCCAAGTCACTGACGATTCCGTGCACCAGCGAGAGGCCAAGACCCGTACCGCCGCTCGCGCTCTTAGTGGTGAAGAACGGGTCGAAGATCTTTTCGAGGGCGGCAGCGGGGATTCCAGGCCCGTCGTCGGATACCTTCAGCACGATGAACTCACCTGGCCGTATCTGGGCACTAGTTGGTATCGTGTTGCGGCCAATTGTCTCGGTGCTTAGCGATATTCGTAACGAACCGCCCTCGGACATAGCCTGTACGGCGTTGGTCGCCAGGTTCATGAATACCTGATGAATCTGAGTGGAGTCAGAAAGTGTCGCCGCGCGTCCTGCGCTTAGGCGAACCTCCAACCTGATCCGATTCGGCAACGTAGCTTCGAGCATGTCGATAGCTTCGCGCACAACGCCCTGAACGTAGACAGGTGTCCTTGCCGTAACCCCAGTTCGACTGAAGGCGAGTATTCGGTCGACAAGGGAGCGACCGCGCTCACCTGCGGTCATGATCTTCTCAATGTCGCGTCGCAGTCGACTTCCCTTGGGCGTGTCGCGCAAGGCGACTTCGCCAAATCCGAGTATCGCAGCGAGGATATTGTTGAAATCGTGAGCGATTCCGCCAGCAAGGGTTCCGGTCGACTCTAGGTGTCGGGCCCGCCCCAGAGCAGCCTCAGCGCGCAAATATGGTTCAACGTCGCAGACCGATCCCGCCATTCGAGTTGGTTGTCCCGAAACGTTTCGCTCACAGATCCCACGCACGCGAATGCAGTGATAAGTATCGTCACGATGCTTGACGCGAAATTTGACGTCATAGCTTTCGCCGCCCTTGAGATAGTCCCTCAGTAGTAGCGACGTTGGATGAACGTCTTCCGGATGAATTTGGACCAAGGTTCGCCACTCACGTCTCGGACGACTCGTGCGTCCCGGGTCTAGGCCCACTAGCTGCTGACAGTGCTCGGACACGAACAATTGATCATCAATCAAGTTCCAATCCCAGATTCCGTCTTGAGATCCAGCCACGGCTAGTGCGAAACGCCGCTCAGACGATTCCAATGCTGCCTGTGCCATGACCTCGGCATGAATGTCACCAACCGATCCGGCCATTCTGGTTGGACGCCCCTGCCCATCTCGTACACATATTCCACGTATGCGAATCCATCGGTAGTTGCCGGCGGCATGCCGTACGCGCCAGTGTCCGTCGTAGGGCGCTCCCCCCAATAGATATGTCTCTAGGGAGGCTAACTGAGATTGGACGTCATCGGGATGAAGGGTAATCAACCTGCGCCACTCTTGTCGCTTGCGTGTCGTGATCCCGGGTCGAAGTCCGTACAGGACCTGTGTCCGCTCGGAGAAGAACATGTCGTCCGTGACGATGTTCCAATCCCATATGCCGTCGGTCGAGCCCTCGACTGCCAGGGAGAATCGTTCTTCGGAGATGTGCAGCGCTGCTTGCGCGTTCATGTAGTCGTCTATGTCCGTAACCGATCCGGCCGCCCTTACCGGCGCTCCGTTCTCATCGCACGCGCGCTTGCCTCGGACGCTGACCCAGCGGTACACGCCGTCCAGATGCAGAACTCGCCAACTTCCTTCATGTGGCGGGTCGCCGAGCAGAATGTTGTCGACAAGAGCGACCTGACGCGGCAAGTCGTCGGGATGAATCCTCACGACCTCAAGCCACTCGGGCATGGAACGACTCTGGTGGCCGGGCTTTATGCCGTAGAGCTCTTGCGTGCGATCGGATAGCCACAATTGCCCCGACTTGATATCCCAGTCCCAGAAGCCGTGTATTGATCCCACCTCGGCGAGCGCAAAGCGCTCGCCAATCTCGGTGGCGGCGTGAAGGTTGTCGTTCGCGTTCACCAGCAAATCCAAGAAGTAGCTGCCGGCCATTGTCTGCCACTGCGGCCCCACTTCACATGCAGCAATCACCTAGGGCCGCTCGGTGCGCGGCATGCGTGTGGCATGCCAAGCGACCTCCCCATGGCCCGATCTTGCCGAATCTATCGAATGTTAGGTTCAAAATTATCAAGTATTGGTCGGGTGACGTTCCACATAGCATCTACTGGCGGGCATGGGTCCGGACGGTGAATTTGGGCCATGTTTCGCGAGCGCGCTGGCGCTCAGAGTCTGTCGGGTGGCGCGCGCAGCACAAGAGATCCAACGCCGACACCATAGACTGCTTCCGAGAGGTCAAAGGAAGAGTGGGACATCTACAGTGATTTCAAAGTCAACGATCCGCACCATGGCAGCCAGCGAGGACAGGCCCGAAAGATGCTGACCAAGACAGAACCAACGTCACCACATATCTTGGCGGTCGATGATGACCCCCTTGTCTGTGACTTGATCTCGGAGTACCTCGCAGACTACGACATCAAGGTGACGACGGCTCGCTCTGGTAGCGAGATGGTCGCGACCTTAGCTCATAGTGCGGTAGATCTTGTCGTCTTGGACATCCGTCTGCCCGGCGAGGACGGAATGCAGCTCGCACGGGACTTGCGCGAGACGTCGAAGCTACCCATCATCATGCTCACGGGTCGTCTGGAGGAGGTGGATCGGATCATGGCCCTTGAGCTGGGCGCCGATGACTATTTGACAAAGCCCTTCTCCCCGCGAGAGCTACTGGCGCGCATCCGTGCGTTGCTTCGCAGAGCGCGCATGCAGGATGCTGTGGCGGAGCGCGTTCGGGCCGTTCGGGGCTATCGATTCGAAGGTTGGGAGGTCAATCTTGGTCTCCGTCGCGTCACCTCGCCGGGTGGAGCGGTAGTCAATTTTCGCAATAGTGAGTTCACTCTCTTGCTGGCCTTCCTCGGCTTGCCGCGTCAGGTCCTTCGACGCGAGAAGCTCTTGGAGCTTTCCCGACTGCACGACGCTGAGGTGTATGACCGGGCAATTGATGTGCAGGTCGGACGGGTGAGAAAGAAGATCGAGGCTGATCCAGCCAATCCGAAGCTGATCGTCACCGAGCGAGGGGTCGGCTATGCCCTCATGGCCGACGTCGAAGCGCACTATGGTTGAGAGCCAGGTAGCGATCTGGACTATTTGCTGAACGCGTACTGTTGGCGCTGCGGCGGCGATGCTGCGCCTGCGCAGGTGGCGAGTATGTGTGTCATGTGAGTTCTAGGAGTCACTCAGGATCGCACAAGAGGAGCCGAAGGCATGCTATATGTTGGGGTGTCGCGGCACTTGTGGCGCGATTCCACCAAATGCCCGGGACACCACAGGCTCACTATCGAATTGCCGTAATCGAGGCAAACGAACTCGTGCGCGAGTTGCTTCTCTGCTGGCTTCGCGACGAAGGCCATGAAGTATCAGATTTCGAGGAAGCGTCGCTGCTTAGCGAGGGCGACGACTTTGACGTGGTTTTTGCCGATGTATCTAGTCCGCGGAACTCGGCAGAACCAGTTCGATTGCTACGGTCGGTGCACGAAGGCTCCATTGTTCTTGTGTCGGCGCGGCTTCGGGGCAGTATTGGCCGATCCTGTGAACTCGCCCGGCAACTCGGAGTGGCGGCGCTGCTACCAAAACCATTTACTCGACAGGAACTGATCGCTGTCGTGGACGAGGCCATGCGGTCGTCTTGACTGTTTGCTCAGCGATCTCCCGAAGAGGCGCCGGAATCGGATTTGGCAATTCCATTCAAGGGAAGGACATGCGGCAGCGCAACGCTGACACGAAAGTGTGTCCTTTGACATGATCAAGGACAAAGACTGGACATGGCGCGACAGCAAACTCCGTTGGCGTCTCGACGATGTGCGATCGAGCCTTCCGTCTGTGACGCGATCGACTTTAGGTTGACCTTCGAGGGTTCGTCGTCGAGTCAGTCGAGTTCTTATTGGTTTGCAGGAGACCTCTATGCGGAGCACACTTTCCTCGATTGCCGTCGACGTAGTCCATGAGTGCGCCATCGTTCGGTATGGACTGGTGGCTATGCTCGAAGGCCTCGCAGGTGTCACAGTCTGCAATCAATTCGAGGCTGCGGCCGACTACGCGGAGGCGGCGCAAGAATCCAAAGGCGACGTCGCGTTCGTCAGCGCGAGGGTGCCGGGGGAGCTCGATCGTATCGGTGGCCTGACTGGTTCGACTCCTCAGACGGGTGTACCAGCACTCGTCATGATCGCGCCCACATTTGGCGACCTCGATGCGCGCGAGGCTCTTCAAAGTGGAATCAAGGGGCTGCTTCTTCTGAGCGCGGAGCCTTCAGAGCTTCTGGCAGCCGCTCGACGAGTCTTCCTAGGTAACCGCTACGTTATGCAATCGATCGCGGCACGCGTGGCAGAGCATGTCTATGCCGAGCCGCTCACGGTGCGCGAACGTCAGATACTCGGGTTCCTCGCAAACGGACGATGCAACAAGACAATTGCGAAGGAGTTGGGCATCGCCGTAGGTACGGTGAAGACGCACGTGAAGGCTGTTCTTTCTAAGCTCGACGCTTCAAGCCGGACCCAGGCCGTAGTTGTTGCAACTCGGCGGGGGCTCGTGCGATCGGACGAGCAGGTGCCTGAGTATGCCTTTGTGTCGAGCGTGCACGACGCGGCCTCCGCGCATGCGTCATTTCGTGCCGCCAGAGATCCAACGCACGAAGAAGGTTCGTCCGGTTCAAGAGCGTGGGTCCGCACCGGGCCGGTCTTGGCAGTGAGCAACCGTTGATCCTGATGCGTTCGGCGTCAGTCCGCTGTTGGGCGCCAGGTAGTGGGCGACGTCGTGCGGTCCAGCATCTGGCGATTGCGAGTGTGATTCAAGAGGCAACAAGGTGAGATCTGCGGAACGCAGAAGAAGGCACCCTTCGGAATGCCGTCCAAGGAACGATGCTTGACCATCTAGGCGGTGGACATCCATCAGGTCAGGCGCGGGAAGATCGTCCGAACTTGGCACACGGAAGATTGGATGACCGGGCTGCGCGGTCGGGTGTGATCGGGCGGTGAAGTGAAGCACGCGTGCACAGCGAAATCAATTTGCAGCACTACAAGGGAGTTTCGATGAAGACCATGAAAGCCCTTCGCCTCGAGAAGTTTGGCCCTCCCTCGGCGCTGTCTCTGCAGGAGATCGCCGTTCCAGACCTCGCCGCCGGCCATGCACTGGTGGAGATCTACGCTTCCGCGATCAACCCCAGCGACGTCAAGAACGTGGCAGGTCTGTTCGGCGCCATCCTCCCTCAAACACCAGGGCGGGACTACGCCGGTGTGATCGTGGCAGGGGACGCGCAGTGGATCGGAAAGGAGGTCTGGGGAAGCGGAGCAGGCTTCGGGATGGTCCGCAACGGCGCCCATGCGCAGTACCTCCTGATTGCGAACGACTGGTTGTCCATCAAGCCCGAAAGCCTGTCGATGGAGGAGGCCTCTGCAATCGGAGCACCGTACGTAGCAGCGTGGGCGACGTTGGTGTCGGCCGCGAACCTGTCGTCCGGAGAATGCTTGTTAATCACGGGTGCCTCCGGAGCGGTGGGCCAGGCGGCCAAGCAGATCGCGAAATGGAGAGGCGCCCGAGTGATCGGCGCGGACATCGCTGGCGACGGCGCGGGACTTGACGCCTTCATCGACCTGAAAGTCAATGACTTGGCCGTCGAGGTCAAGAAGCTGACGGAAGGCAAGGGCGTGGACCTCGTGCTCGATACGGTGGGTGGTCAACTGTTTCAAGCGGCGCTCGACTCGCTCGCTCTTGACGGCCGGCAGGTCGCCATCAGCAGCGTCGGCACCAGACGCGTCGAGTTCGATCTCATCAACTTCTATCGCAATCGGAACCGACTGATCGGCGTAGACACGTCAAAGCTGACCGGGCCGGACATTGCAAGAATGATGGACGCCCTTCGCTCCGGTTTTGATGACGGCGTGTTCAAGGCTCCGCCGATCAGAACATGGTCGCTGGAACAGGCTGTCGAGGCATATTCGGCGGTGGAGAAGGGCGACGCTTCGGCCAAGCAAGTCCTGGTTCCCCTGGCCAAATGAACTACTGCCCCTGATCCGGCGCACGCGCTTTTTTCAGAGGCGGTTTCTGGGCTCGTTCCAAGGCCGATTCACTGCCTTTGCCCCGCCCAAGGACCAACGCATCAGGCTGCGGCATTGGTTGCGGTCGCGCCCGAGCGTGAATCCGCGGTCGGTGCGCACGACAAGCGCTTCAGGTAACCGGCACTCTTCAGCCGCAGCCACTTCGTCAGCAGCGTGGGCGGTGCATACGTTGAGACTGTGATGCACTACATCCAGGCCCAAGAACGGCCGCACTGAGCGGCCGAAGGTGGTGGCGCGCTTCACCGCCCACGACGGCTCGCCCTTCGGCATGGAGGCGCACCGAGCGCGAATGCAGGAAGCTCAGTGGCCGCGTTGCCTTCGGTTGGGTAGGACGGCCGCTTGGTTCACCTCCCTCCGACGTGGTACCGCGAAGCGGTGTGTCCGTCGCCACGAAGGGCTCGTCGCCCGGGGCGCGTTGGGCGGCGCTGGAATCAGCAGAAAGCGAAGCCATCGGCCAGCGCTTGCCTCGTTCGCTCAAGACCCGATGCGGAAGCTCGTGAGCGGCATGTCGCCCAGCGATTGCGCACAGCGCTAACCATCATGTTTGGCGAACCGACCTGGGCCATGCTGCCCAGACTTGGTCAGCATGGGCGGCTTCAGTTTGTGCTCTGCATCACCCTTCGGAGGTAGACCTCTGCGGCCATCTTGAGGAGCAATTGGGACCTGCATGCTGTCTAAGCTTACGACTAGTCCTGTCGAAAGATTCGGGCGCGTTCGGCGAAAGGCAAGGACATTCACGATGGAACAATGGCATACGGACGCACAGCAGTTGAGACCGTCTCGATGGAAGGCGCTTCACCTACCATCCTGCTCCGCAGAGGCAGCCATATGCTGCGCGTGATCCTTGAGCCGACGGCCTTGCGTTTCGGGGCATTCGAGACAGTGGGGGTCTTGCCCGTGTCGACTTCGATCGGCGGTGGCCTCGACTTCTGTGCGATCCGTAAGGCGCCACAGCGTCCGCGTCTAGAGAATTTATCGGCGCGCAGGGTTGCTGCGATTCGCAGGTCGAAGGCACCTAAGAGCATTGACGGCTTGGCTCGGGCGTCAAGTCAGCTAGACCGAAGTCGTGAGGCATCGGTACGCCCGATGGATTCCATCGAACCAAACAGGCTACCGCTACACGGCGGGGGCTCCTAATCTAGCGTCATGACATCAAACAGCGCAATCGTCGAAAGTTGCCCCACAGGGCGAGAGGCGCCAGATGCTGCGGACAGCGGATTCCCTTGCGCCGCGCCACGGCATCGACGGCTATGAGGCAGCAACGAGGGGGCTGCAGATAGTTGAATCCCCTCACTCGTTCGACCTCGCTAGTTCGGGTCAACCGAACTCGTTGTCGAGTTCACGTTGACGACATCTACACAAGTACCCAGGAGCATGAAAATGGCAAAGGTTCTCGTTCTCTACTATTCGTCGTACGGTCACATTGAAAAGTTGGCTGAGGCCATCGCAGAAGGCGCGCGCAAGGCTGGCGCAACGGTGGACATCAAGCGTGTGCCCGAGACGGTTCCCGAGGCCGTGGCGAAAAGCTCGCACTTTAAGATGGACCAATCGGCTCCGGTCGCCACAGTGGCTGAACTGGAGAACTACGATGCGATCGTCGTTGGCACGGGCACGCGCTACGGTCGCATGTCGTCGCAGATGGCCGCGTTTCTCGACCAGACCGGCGGCTTGTGGATGCGTGGAGCGCTTCATGGCAAGGTCGGCGCGGCATTCACATCGACGGCGACCCAGCATGGCGGCCAGGAAATGACGCTGTTCTCGATCATCACGAACCTGTTCCATTTCGGGATGACGATTGTCGGTCTTCCATACAGTCACCAAGGCCAGATGAGCGCCACGGAGATCGTCGGTGGCGCGCCATATGGAGCCACCACGGTCGCCGGCGGCGACGGCTCGCGGCAGCCCACCCAGATTGATCTGGACGGCGCCCGCCATCAGGGCGAACTCGTCGCGAAGACCGCTGCGAAGCTCTTCGGCTGACGACCGAGTGGAGATGCCCGCTCTTTTGCATCTCCACAAGTAACGATGAATCCGAGCGCGTTCTGAGCGCGCTCCTTCGCAGACAGATTTCGGATGAGGCGGAAGGGATAGCCATGCCTTCGGATTTTCAAGACAAGGTCGTACTCGTAACGGGAGCAGGCTCGGGGATCGGGCGCGAGGCAGCTCTGAAGTTCGCGCAACGTGGCGCACTGGTCTTTGCAGGCGACGTCAACGAGAAAGGCTTGGCAGAGACACGAGCGCTCATCCTCGCCGGCGGCGGCAGAGCGGAGACGGCGCGAGTGGATGTCTCCGATGAAGACCAGGTGGCCGGCCTGGTCGCGCGGATTGCCAGGGAGGCGGGGCGCCTCGACTCTGCATTTAACAACGCAGGCATCACTGGTGAGGCCCATCGCATCGAGGACTATCCGGTATCTGACTTCGATAGGGTGATCAGGATCAACCTGCGAAGCGTATTTCTTGGCATGAAGTACGAACTTCCGCTGATCAAGCGCAGCGGCGGAGGCACGATTGTGAACACCGCCTCGGTGGCAGCAATCACGGGCCCCGGCGGCATGAGCGCCTATGCCGCCTCCAAGCACGGCGTCCATGGACTGACGCGCGTGGCTGCGATAGAAAACGCGAGCCAAGGCGTTCGCGTCAACGCCCTCGCACCAGGGTGGACCGAGACCCCAATGGTTCTGGAAGCGAGTGCCCAGAACCCCGCGTTCGCCGACCAGGCAAGAACTTCGATCCCTGCCAAGCGCGGCGGTCAGCCGAGCGAGATTGCCGATGCGGCAGTCTGGCTCAGTTCGAAGGAGTCGAGCTACGTCTTTGGCCAGCTTCTCGTCGTGGACGGCGGAATGACCATTGGTGGCTTTGAGCTCTAGCTGCAGCGCCACTTCTCCAACCAACACTGAAGGCGATCAATCATGAGCAATGCGAAACACGGCGACGCCGAAAAGGCCGTCGTACGCCGCAACACAGAAGAGGTTCAAGGCAAAGGCAACTATGAGCTCTTTGACCAACTCTTCGCGGATGACTTCCTCGATCACACCCCTCAGCCAAACTGCACGCCGGACAAGCCGGGCGCGCTCGGGCTGTACAAGAAGCTGCGCACGGCCTTCCCGGACTTCCACGCAGACATTCACTGGCAACGCATCGATGGTGATGTGGTGACGACCTTCAAGACGTATCACGGAACGCACAAGGGCGACTTTCTTGGTGTCGCCCCGACTGGCAAGGCGATCCATTTCGAAACCGTCGATGCCATGCGAGTTCAGAAGGGAAAGATCACAGAGCACTGGGGCGTGGCGAACCTCTTTTCGCTGCTCGAGCAACTTGGCGCTTGGCCCCCGAAACGGTAAGCCTCGACCGCAGGACGGATCCTTCGCAACACAGTTTGAGGAACAGCCATGAGCAAAATTCTTGAGGGCAAGGTCGTCATCGTCACGGGCGCCTCCAGTGGCATTGGCAGGGCGATTGCACTGGGTGCTGCCCAGCACGGGGCGAAGGCCGTCATCGTCTCGGACGTGACCGAGATCCCTCGCGAGGGAGGCGAGCCCACGGTCAAGGAGATTCAGGCCATTGGCGGTACCGCTAAGTTCATCAAGACCGACGTGAGCAAGCATTCCGAGGTGGACGCGCTCGTTGCCGCTGCAGATGAGTTTGGTGGCGTCGATGTGATGGTCGCCAACGCGGGTATCACCTTGCGGGCTGACGGTGCAGAGGTTGCAGAGGAGGACTACCGCCGTCTGATGTCTATCAATCTGGACGGTACGTTGTTCAGTGCGCAGGCTGCTGGCCGCCAGATGAAGGCGAAGGGCAAAGCTGGAAGCATCGTCCTAATGGCAAGCATGGGCGGTATCGTGGGCGCTGGGTTTACCGTCGCCTACTCGACAAGTAAGGGGGGCGTTGTCTTGATGGCCAAGGCCCTCGCGGACGCACTTGGACCCGATGGCATTCGCGTGAACTCGGTTTGTCCAGGCACTATCGACACGCACCTGTTACGCACGAGTCCCGATATTGCTGAGGCCTCTGAGGGTTTCCGAAAGCGGACACCTCTGCGCCGTCTGGGCAAACCCTCCGAGATCGCTGATGCCGTGGCCTGGCTGGGCTCGGACCTATCGAGCTACGTAACCGGGATCGCACTGCTGGTCGACGGCGGCCTCCTGTCGGTCATTTAACGGTTGCTCTCGGCTCAGTTCGTGTCGTTCCTCGATTGCGCCGCGAGATGTGGGCCGAGTTCCTTCTCAGCGCTGCGGGGATTGCTGCGTGACGCCATTCACGACTTCACAGACCTAAAGCACATCAGGCTCGCCGTTGGCCGGCTCCATTTTTGATGGCTCTGCGAAACAGTTCGAACAGTCAACGAAAGGTCCAGATCATGTCAATCGTCATCCGCGTTCGAACGACAGGTGGCCCGTCGGTCCTTGTTCCTGAGACAGAGGAAGTCGGAGCTCCCGGTCCTGGGCAGGTTCGTCTCCGCCAGGATGCGATCGGCGTCAACTTTGTGGATACCGCGTTTCGCAACGGGTCGTTCAAGCTACCTCTTCCGTTCGTGGGCGGGGTGGAAGGAGCCGGGGTCGTCGATGCAGTCGGACCCGACGTGACTCGGGTAGCCGTGGGCGATCGCGTTGGATACTTCTTTGCGCCGGGTAGCTACGCGGAGGTACGTCTTATCGACGCGCAGGTTCTCATCAAGCTTCCTGCCGACGTTTCGAACGAGCAGTCGGCCGCATTTCTGACGAAGGGGCTGACGGCATGGATGGCCATCCGAGCGCTGTACCCGGTGAAAGCACGGGAGCACGTCCTCGTGCAGGGAGCGTCGGGCGGTGTTGGCTCGATCGTCGCGCACTGGGCCAAGTCTCTCGGTGCAACGGTCATTGGGACGGCCGGCACGGCCACCAAGGTCGCCTCGGTTAAGGAGTACACGGACCAGGCGTTCTTGGCCACAGACGCAGACTTGGGCGCGAAGGTGCGCGCCTTGGTGCCTCAGGGCGTGGACGTGGTATTCGAGTTCATCGGCAAGGCGAGCTTTGGTGGTTCGACCCGTGCCGTGCGCGACGGTGGAGTGATCGTCAATATCGGCGCTGCGTCAGGAGCGCCGGACATTGACAGAGATGCGCTGGCGGCGCGTGGAGTGCGGTTGATCGGTGGGAGCACGGCTCAATTGGTCACCGGGCCAACGATTCAGGTCGCAACGGCAGAGCTCTTCTATGCGCTGAGGAGTGGGTCACTTGGCGAGATTACGTTCACGAGAAACCCGTTGGTTGATGCGGCAAAAGTGCACGACGACATCGCCAATCGGCGTAGCGTCGGGCCACAGATTCTGACGCCATAGTCCTCCCGGATCCCTGTTGGTTCACCGCGGTTCGCCGCTATTTGCTCGACGTTGCATCGTCTGAACTCGAGCAACCTTCCCCAGATGCGCAAGGGGTCACAGGGGAAGAATTAGCTTCAGCCACAGGGCTCTACCTTGCGCGCGATTCTTCGCTTGAACCTCGTCTTGCCATTTCGCGGTGAAAAACCAACCCTGGCCGCTGGCGAACTTCAGCGAAGGTCGCGATCGCGAACGCGCCAGCCCTGCTGTTGGCCACGTCCTGACCGAACTGTCGATCGTCGCATACTTGGTGATAGTAGAAGCCGCCAACGCCTAGACCCCATCCATTGCCGAGGTCCCAGCCTAAAGCGTAGTCGAAGTGAAACTCGCCTCCGGATCGGTAGTCGGTCTTCTTGTTGCGGCCATTGAATACGAATCCCGACTTGATGTCCGCGTTGACTCCGCTCGGGTCAAGGTAGGTGACGGAGAACACCGGCTCGATTGCGTACTGGTTGCGCCCAAGGTTGGCAATGTCAGTGGTGTCGTACCGACCTGTCGGCAAGTAGATGTCCACGGCAGCGATGCTGTGGAAGTTCTTGCTGTGATGAAATCCAAGTCCGAGCCCGGTGAGCACGTCGCCCAGACCGGATTTGCTCTGACGCACTCCTCCGGCGGTTACCTTGATATCAACAAGTGGCACGATTGCATGAACGGCCAGGTCTCCCCCGAGGACCTTGACTCCTGTCACCCAGACCAATCTTGGCGCAACGACATTCGCCGTCAGATTGAAGCCAGGTACGTTCAAATTCTGACCCTCGCTCCCATTTACTCGCGTGGAGCGATAGTGGCTGCCGTACACAATGCCGTACAAGCCAGGTGGTGGCAATGCACCGGAGAGGAAGTTTTCTGTTCCGTTCGGGTACACAGAACCGCCGCCCTCCGTAGCGTGGACCCAGGTGGGAAGCGCGCCCGCTAGCGCTCCGATGACGAAGAGTGCGCGAAAGGCTTCGTTCATGTGGTCTATCCGCATGGATTGGAGGCGATGGGCATCGAGATCGGAAATCGGCAGCGCAGGCACACACTCTGCTGAGCTATACGAGCTTGGGCTCTGCTCCGTAGCGTCGCCGCACCCTTTTGGGACAGAGCGGCGGCTACTTGGGCGTAGACCTCAAGTCCGAGAAGCGTCCCAGTCGCAAGAACGCCGCCTGTGAGCGGCCGACGATGGCGGGCGCGCCTCACCGCACGCCAAGCCGCGTCCTCAGGCCAGACTCTGTAAGGCGCCCTTCGCGCGAATCGTGGTTCTCGAACCCGACGAGGTGCCTCCCTCCGAGGGCAGAGATCGTGCTAGCCAATCAGTGCGGTGGTTTGAGTCTCCACGTACGAAACGATAGGTCTTCGTTGGCCCCGGTCGACGCTCCGTCTTGAACACAAGGAGTACTAAAGGTGAAGACCTCGCAAATGACGAAGATCGGCCTAGATTCAATGCTCACGCCTGACAACTGTGTGGTCGTGCTCATTGATCATCAACCGTTCCAAGTGGCGGCAGTCAAGAACATTGATGTCTCGTTGATGGTGAATAACGTCGTCGCACTTGCGAAGTACGCTAAGGCGTTCAATGTGCCTACCTTGCTGACAAGTGTCTTGAAAGACCGCGGCGGCCTCATCCTCAAGCCGTTGACGGATGTATTTCCGGAGCAGACGCCGATCGACCGCTCGTTCATCAATACGTGGGAAGACCAGCGCTGCGTAGATTGGGTGAAGAAGACCGGGCGCAAGAAAATCGTCTTCGCCGCTCTGTGGACAGAGGTTTGCTTGGCATTTCCCGTCATTCATGCGCTTGGCGATGGCTACGACGTCTACTTTGTGACCGACGCGTCAGGCGGCACTGGCGTTGAGGCGCACGAGATGGGGATTGCCCGCGTGGTGCAAGCCGGCGCCGTTCCGCTGACGACCATAGTGTTCGCTTCAGAACTTCAACGAGACTGGGCGCGCGCCGAATCCGCGGCAAAGGTCAGCGAAGTCCTTCTCGAGCATGGCGGCGCCAGCGCCTCCAGCCTTGCGTGGGAACTCCAACTCCTTGCCGGCCAAGCAGGTTCAGGAGTCTGAGATGGGCGATGTGTCCGATCTGAAGGTCCTGGGGATCGCAGGCAGCCTGCGAAAGGCGTCGATCAATCGCGGCTTGCTACGCGCGGCGCAAACTGTCGCCCCGCAGGGCCTGATCGTGGACATCTACGACATTTCGCATATCCCGCTGTACAACGATGACGTACAGCAGCATGAGGTACCGGACTCAGTCAGACACCTAAGAGCGAGCATTGCCGAGGCAGACGCCGTGCTCATTGCCACGCCCGAGTACAACTACTCAGTGCCCGGCGTTCTGAAGAATGTGATTGACTGGGCGTCTCGTCCGCCACAGCAACCGTTCAATGACAAGCCTGTGGCAATCATGGGCGCGTCTGGAGGCATCTTCGGGACTGCGCGGGCGCAGCAGCACCTGCGCCAGTGCTTTGTCTTTCTGGACGCGCACCTGCTCTCGCGCCCGGAAGTGATGATCCCCGCGGCCAAAGACAAGTTCGATTCGGCCGGCGAACTCACTGACGAGGCGAGCATCAAGTTTGTCGCTGAGCAACTTGTCGCATTCCAGGCTTGGATCCGAAGGCTTTTGCCGCGGAGCATGTAGTCAGGAGACCTCGTTGCACTCAGTCGATCTCTTACGGATGAAATCATGCTGAATCTAAGCGGGAAATATGCCGAGGTGTGCCGCCACTGCAACTTCCTCCATGTCAGCCCGGAGGGAGTCACCGACCTAGTCTAGCAGCCGGCTTCCTGACGCGAGAGCTCGCACCGGGCGTGTACATGCTCACGAACGGGAACTACCAGTCGATGTTCATGACGACAGGAGAAGGGGTCATTCTGATCGACGCGCCCGAGCCAGTCGTTCAGTACATCGAGCGTGCGGTGGCAGACGTCACCGATGAGCCCATTGCGACGCTCATCTATTCGCACGGTCACTCGGATCACATAGGCGGTTCTCACTTGTTGGCTCGACCAGGCCTGGAGATCATTGCGGAGCAGCGCGTGGCCGACTTCGTGAAGAAGAAGCAGCAAGACGGCCGTCGGCTGGTGCCGACGAGGGTCTTTGACGAGGAGCTGATGCTGACGAAAGGATTTCGGACCATCTCGCTGAAGCGCGACGAATTTCATTCACCAGAAGGTGACCTCTATGCGTGCTCCCGCTCCGCCATCCATAGCACGAGATCCCAGGCGTTCCGGATGCCGGTGACGAGCAAGAGAATGACCGACAAGGCGAGCCCGTACATTGACGAATCCGCTTGGAGCAGCATGCCGATGCCGGACAGCAGCAGGATGACGTAGCTCAGGACGGGCAACGCGACAAACCATATCCAGTCCAGCGCGCCAAGTTTGTTTTCGCGCCATCGGCGATGAACCTTGGTAGACACCAGGCAGGCGACCGAGGCGATGGCGCCAAGGCACAGGAGCCAACCGACTAACAAGCGAGGTACCGCGGGAACGAGAAACACTGCGGCCACCACCAACGTGGTAGTGAAATAGACTGCATTCGGAGACACGAAGGCGCGTACGCCGTTCGCCTGATCTGCCACGGTTCGAGCTCCGAAGGAGACAACCACGAAGAGCAAACCGCTCAAGGTCAACCCGGCGGTCCCGATCAACAGGTAGAACTCGTGCCAGGTTTCGAGCAGGTGTGGCCATCCGTCATGCATGGTCAGCGCGGGACAGTCTAGATACCGGCGATGCGGCGCGGCAGGGTATTGCGACCTCGGTTGTCGATGCTGAATGAGCCGGCCCCAAAGGCCCAGATTTGGAGCAGGCCACCAGCCATCGCGAAATTCTTCAGGAAGTGGAACAGTTGATTCTGATCACCCAGCGCGTGGTGGAAAATCACTGCGGTCACAAAAGAGAACGCGGCGAGAACCAGCGACACAGGACGGACGCGATATCCGAGAAGCAGAAGCGCGCCGCCACCGAGTTCCACGATCAATGCCATCGCATATCCCAGAACGGGTAGCGGAAGACCGACTGAGGCGATGTAGCCCTGAGTTCCTGCGGGATTCATCAACTTTCCGAAGCCACCGATCAGAAAGATGGCGGCAATGAGGATCCGCCCGATAAACGGGATAGGAGAGGCGGTGGGCGACTGGTTCAGGGTACTCATGGTGGTGTCCTGGTTGGCCGTTGAGAATCTGACGCGGTAAAAGTCAGGGCGTAGCGAGCAGCGTATGGACCCTCGGCGCGGCGTCGTTGCCCAATTCGAGCTATCTCAGACTCATCCTTAATGAGTGCGTCTTGATGGCATGTGCGAGCGACAGCCGAGTGCGAGGTCGTGGGCGCCCGATCGCTGTGGCGACGATGAATGCGACCTGTTGCTCCGCTTTGAGTTCGATGAGGTCGTTGGACTTCCGGAGAGCGACCGTCTCATCGGAGAACGTCGTTCCGTCCGCTTCGGCGACGCCCCGGTGACTATGGTAAGGCGACATTGGAAAGGCGACATTGCGCCCTCGTCCCCAGTCCTGAAGCTGCGGGCGCGCGTGCAATCCGCGTCCCGGCTCGGCCGAACGAATCGACCGGCCAAGGCGCTGGCGATCGGGCTCCCTGACAACGCAATGCGCGAGGTCTCTCGCCCAACCCGCGCCACCTATCCGGGCGGCACAGTTCTACAGAATTGTCATAAACTCGTCGAATTCGTTCGAAAAAATAGATATGACCTACCTTGGCACGCCGACGCTCGATCAGTTGCGGGTATTTCTTGCCGTCGTCGACGCCGGCAGTTTTGCCGGAGCCGCAAGAAAGCTCGCTCGAGCGACGTCGGTCGTGAGCTACGCCATCTCCAATCTCGAGTCTCAGCTCGGCATACCACTTTTCGACCGTGAATCGACGCGGAAGCCACAACTGACCGAGGCTGGAAAGACCGTGCTGGCGGAGGCCAGGACCATTGCAAATGGGATGGACTCCCTTCGCGCGCGAGTCAGAAGCCTGCATCTTGGGCTTGAGGCTGAGGTAAGGCTCGCTTTAGACGTGATGCTTCCAGCCGACCGAGTGGCCGATGCGCTCAAGTCGTTCCGTGACGAGTTTCCAACAGTTCGTCTGCATCTGCGTGTCGAGGCATTGGGCGCCGTGACGCAGTTGATGCTGGACCGGCAAGCAACGGTCGGTGTCTGTGGGCCACCGGACACGCCCATCGACGGAATCGAGCGTATCGATATCGGCAGCGTTGAGCTTCTGCCCGTGGCCGCGCCTGATCACCCATTGGCAAAGGCCAGAGTCAATCTTCCCGGGGCGGGCCGCAATCATGTTCAGCTGGTGCTGACCGATCGCTCCGACAGAACTCAGGGACAAGAACTAGGTGTTCTGGCGACACAAACTTGGCGACTCGCGGATCTGGCATCCAAGCATTTTCTCCTTCTTCAGGGGATTGGCTGGGGGCATATGCCTGCGCCGATGATCCGGGATGACGTCCAAGCCGGCAGGCTCGTGGTGCTGGATATGCCTGACTGCCGCGGTGGCCCATATCGACTATTTGCGATCTATCGCTCCGACGCCCCACCCGGACCGGCCGCCTCGTTCTTGATCTCGCGCTTCGCGGGACAGAGGAACCGATGACACTCTCCACCCACGGCTCACCGCTATCGGTGGAGTTTCTTCATGAGTCTTGCGCCGAACAGTGTGCCTTGCGCCACGAGCGGGCTCTTTAGAGCGGTTCGCAGCCGCTAAGCCTCGCTTTGGCGGCTGTAGACGATGCACTCTTGGCGCGAGGGAATAGCCGGCTCCTCGGACAGGCTTCGCATTCCGCCGAGAAGTTCGCCGAATCTCAGGGTTAGAACCCCACGTTGTTTCGCCCCTTGAGCTTCAACGCCGCCCGCGCCTCGTCCGGCGTGGCGATCTCGAGTGATAGCGCTTCGAGAATGGTGCGGATCCGGTGAACCTGCGCGGCACTGCTTTTGGCGAGCTGCCCGGGACCGTCCCACAGCGAATCTTCAAGACCGACACGGACATTGCCGCCGATTGACGCGGCGATGGTTGCCAAGCGCATTTGGCTGCGCCCTGCGCCAAGTACCGACCATACATAGTCTCTTCCGAAGAGCCGGTCGGCCGTGCGCCGCATGTGCATAAGGTCTTCGACGTGGCCGCCAATTCCGCCGCGAAGGCCAAACACGGACTGAATCAGCAACGGCGGCTTCACTAGGGCGCGATCGAGGAAGTGGGCCGCCGTGTACAGATGCCCTATGTCGTAGCACTCGATCTCAAAGCGCGTCTCGTTCGCACTGCAGGACTCGAGGATGTAGGCAATGTCCTTGAACGTATTGCGAAAGATGCGATCCTCGCTGCCTGCGAGATAAGGCCGCTCCCAATCGTGCTTGAACTCCTTGAAGCGCCCCAGCATCTCGTACAGCCCGAAGTTCATCGAGCCCATATTGAGCGACGCTACCTCTGGCTTGAGTTGCAACGCAGGTTGAAGCCGCTCTTCGACTGTCATCGTCGGAGCCCCTCCAGTCGTCAGATTGATGACAACGTCAGACGCCGCCTTGATTTCCGGCACGAACTTGCGAAACAGGGCAGGGTCTTGCGAAGGACGCCCATCTTCTGGGTCGCGGGCGTGCAGATGAACGATGGCAGCCCCAGCTTGCGCAGCCTCGAGCGCTGCCGCGGCGATCTCCTGCGGGCTGACCGGCAGATATGGCGACATCGATGGCGTGTGAATTGCCCCAGTTACGGCGCAAGTGATGATCACTTTGTTCATGTTGGTGTGCCTACGATATGGATGATTCTTGGTGACGAGAAAGGGACGACGAGTGCAAGAAGGTCACGGTTGCTGGAGCCAGTGCTTCGGTCCAAGCCCTGCTTAGGCTGCGATCAGGTCATGCGACCACGTCTGCACAAGAAAATCGATGATTACATTCGAAAAATTCCTCGTGGTGGTTGGAGATCGTTGCGGGTGTTTGCTGTTGTCGTGAAACAAGCACCGGTCGAAGATGTCGGGTGTTGCGAACGCGCGTTTGTGTGACGACTTTGCCTTTCGGGTCTGTAGGCGTCTTGCATCGCTGCGCACTAGAAGCTGATCGAACCTGCACTAGATGACTACTACTTTCACAACTGAAGGACTGCCTCCGGCGGAGCAGCTTTCGTACTGGCGCCAGGCCGTGTGCGACGTATTTATGAGCCTGGACGTTGATGCGCCACGAGCATCGACGCACGGGTTCAGCGGCTCGATCGTTCAGCACTCTCAGGGGAATCTCGACCTTGCCGAAGTCATCGTCGAACCACACACGGTCCTTAGGTCGGCGCAACAGATTGGCCGGAAGGAAGACGACGCGTTCCTCGTCTTGGTCCAGCGGGCAGGGCAGTCCTGGATTGAGCAAGGCGGACATTCCGGATGGCTACAAGAAGGGGAGTTCACTCTGTTGGATTGCTCTCGTGCTTACACGATGCGCTTTCCCGAGCCGATCCATCACGAGATACTCAAAGTGTCGGGCAACATACTGAAAACGGCCGTGCGCGGGTCCGAGCATCTGACGGCAGTCCCAATTGCTGGCGCAAAGGGGCCGGGGCGAATTTTCCTAGCGGTTCTGGATACGGTTCACGACACCGTGAGTTCCCTCGAGCCCAGAGCCGTCGTGGGGGTCGCCGACGCGCTCATGGATCTCCTAGGGGCGTCCGTTGGGACGCTGCCGGCCGCAAAGGTTCAGCCTCCCAAGAACCTTGAGCGTTACCACCGCGAGCGCGTTCGATCCTTCGTCCAGGACCATTTGTTCAACACCGAACTATCAGTGGAGTTCGTTGCGAATCAGGTGAGGCTCTCCTCGCGCTATGTACATCGGCTGTTCGAGGACAGTCCGCTTACTCTTTCAGCTTGGATATGGCGCGAACGTTTAGAGGCGGCTCGCAGCGCGTTGCTATCGGCGAGTTGTGCCGCGCGGTCGCTGACAGACATCGCGTACTCGGTCGGCTTCAAAGACCCCGCACACTTCAGCCGCCTATTCAAGACGACCTATGGTTGCACCCCCCGAGCGTTTCGAGCTGGGTTGTCCGAGAAAAAATGAGCGACCAATACGTGCAATGGATTCGCGCGTGCGACGCAGCAGTGCCGGGGCCGTCCGATATTTTGGGGCTATCGGCCGCTTGGCCCCCCTCGAGCGTAGTCACGAGTTGAAGCGGCTTACAGAAACGGCGACTACCAGCTGGGCCGCAGGTCAACTGCACACCTGTCCAAGTTTCAATGCTGCCTGATGCAAGCAGGCTTTGGCGCGCTTAGCCACAGTTGGCTTTCTTCGAGGATCGCCATTACCTGCGCCCGCAACATGCGGTCAGCCACTCTGGATAAGGGGAATTTCATGGAAATTCGCACAATGACGGACGAGCAACGACGAGGCATTGCTCTGGAGTACATCAAGCGGTTGGATCGAGGCGAAGACATCTTCGACCTCTTCGACAAGAATGCTCTGCTGTACTTTCCGAAGTGGGGCCTCGCCCGAGGGCATGACGAGATTCGTCGCCTCTTCGGCGATCTGCTAAGCACGTTGGCAGAGGTCACCCACGACGTCATCTACCCGAACGTGATCCAGCAAGGTGACATGGTGGTCCTTGAGAGCACCACATATGGGAAGACCAAGAAGGGCGTTGAATGGCGCGCGGGACTGACACATGCGGGCCGGTGGTGCGACGTCTTTGAGATTCGCGATTTCAAGATTCAGCGGTTGTCGATCTACCTTGACCCTGACTACGAGGGTGCCGACACGCAACGCTATCCGTGGCTGGAGGCCAGCCGGCAGCCGCGCTAGTGATAGATAGTGGTGGCGAGGTTGTTCACCCGCAGTCGTGCCGCCGCCTTGTCAGAAGGGGCCCTCCGATAGGTTGGCTTCGTGACAGGGGAAGTCACGCTGCTGTTTGCCAGGCTTGTCGCTCGCAAGGCGAGGGCAGTGAGCCGTCCGCCGTGCGGTGACGGGTTCTTCTGGGCAGTACAGGCCAGTCGCGTCGTTGGAACTCGTCGCCCGCGATTGACTTCGGCGGTTGCCGCGGGCCAGCGCTGATCCGCCTTGCCTCGAGCCACACGGGTGCCAAGTCGTCTCGAACTACACAACTGAGACGTGCGTGACTCCCATTTACTCGATCGGCCCTTGCTTGGAGGCTTGCGGGACTTGCATCACGTTTGCCATGAATGAATCTCGCGAGCTTTTTGAACGGATTCGTGGCGGCCGCATCGCGTGGCTTGGCGCTCGTGATGCCGACATAGGCCTCACCGGCCGGAGCCAGTTCACCTGCCTTGCCGGCAGAAACTGTCTCGGCCTTTACCTCAGCTCGCGTCAGGGTCGAGGCAGTCTGAGGCTCGATCTCTGCGAGTGAGACCACGCCGGCGGGCTGCAACTGACCATTTGCGCGAGCGCTCAAAACCGACGTTAGAATGTCCGCGCGCGACGCAGCCGAAGTGTCGGGGCCATAGGCTTCGACGTTCGTCACCAGCGTGCCAGCCGGGAACAGTTTGCCGGCAGCACGTGCGTTCAATACTTCAGCGCGAATCTCGCTGCGAGTAGTAGCGGCGGCGGCGCCGCCATTCGCTTTGCCATCAGCAAATGCACCGGTGGCGGCAAGTGCAATGACGCTCGTGGGACTCATACCCAAAGAACTCGCTCTCCACCAACCCCGCGGGCATTGCTGCGGCATTTACCGCGAT
>Ga0307515_10007677_pt1 | contig 21254 bp, 14 predicted proteins | sample 17_EM_MG_FD_194513 | JGI IMG/M metagenome (GOLD analysis project Ga0307515, IMG submission 194513) | Populus trichocarpa ectomycorrhiza microbial communities from riparian zone in the Pacific Northwest, United States - 17_EM | ecosystem: Host-associated > Plants > Roots > Unclassified | place...
AAAAAATGCTCCAAAATGCTGTTGATTCACAATTTCTGACTCAATATAAGAGATATCATATATCTAAGACTGGGAGGTGAAAGAGGACATAGTCCACATTTTGTGTGTAGGACACTTTGTAATCAGAGCCAAACACTCATTGGGATTAAAAGGGCAGGCCATTTGGGATCTGAGTTTAAGTGGTAGGTACTTGCCACAATCAGCCACTCAGCCACAGAATTACGACCAATCAGAATCGAAAAAGACACATGTCGTGTCCTTATATGAATAATGGGTTGACAATGTCTAAGAGATGCAGAGGCTTGGACGGTTGAAGTTACTCTCCACTTTCGACCACCAATCTCGCCACAGACAATTAAAAGGGCGAGATACCCTGGAACAGGTTCATGGATTGAGGACTTAGAACTATTTAAAAATTGGGGCAAAGGATCCAATTCCAGCTCATTGTTGTGTTATGGCATTCCAGGCTGCGGCAAAACAGTGTTTACATCGACCGTAGTGGATATAACCATCTCAAAGATTTCCCTTAGCAGCAATGTCGTATACTTTTACTGCGACCACACAGACATGCGTACCCTCGAGGTTGGCACCATTCTAGGCAGTCTCGCAAAACAGATATTGCTTCAGTGCTCTATGTAGGCCAAGATCGCGAATATGATTGATATAGCGTACAAGATTGGTCTTACCACCCCGAATTTCACGACTTTATTGGATATATTTCCCTCCACCATTAGTGAACTTGAGAAAACATCTCGAACTTACGTGATTATTGACGGTATTGACGAATGCAGCGATGACGATAGAGAAGATGTCTTGGAAGCCATCAGAACCATCTCAAGCTATCCGCAAGGGATAATCAAGCTTTTCGTATCTAGTCGAGCAGATACCGACTTGAGAAGTACTTCGAGGCCGGGAAATTTGAGCAGTTTCCCCTTTTTGCGGGAAACATTGGCTCGGACATTAATTCCTACATTCGTGGAACCGTGGGAAACATGGTTACAGAAGGACAGCTAGTGGTCTCAGACAAAGATCTGATCGATGAAATAATCTCTGCACTAGTAGATGGTGCTCAGGGGCTGTAGGTCTACTCGTCGAAGGTCCCCACTCCGCTGTTAATGTCATCTTAGATTCCTCTGGGTGCACTTCAACTTGCAGATATTTCATCCGAAGTATCAGACAGTGCGAAAAGACAGGCCATTCGTAATATTCCATGCACGTTAGCTGAAACCTATCTCCGGGCCCCTCAGAAGATCCACAAACGAGGAAATGAGTCGATGGCAGTCATTGCACAGAGGATCTTTAAATGGATCGTGTGCGCACGCCGCCCTCTTTCCATGGCTGAACTGAAGGTAGATATCAACCTCACTGAGCGTAACGATCTGATAGATTGAAGGAAGCGATCGTATTCTCGACGGAAGACACTCACTGGGAAGGGAGAAAGATTCCGGCAGACGATTCTCGTGTTATCCAAGCTTGCACAAACTTGACCGTCGTTGATCCTGACGGAACGATGCGATTGGCCCACAACACGGTTAAAGAATTCCTTCTCTCCAAACCCATCGCCAACGCGCTTCCGGAGTTTCACTTTAGTATGTTGGGTGCCGATGTGGAGATTGGCGAGGTCTGCGTTGCTTACCTTTGCTTCAACGATTTTGAGATGAGTCTCACTCGAAGTAGTCCGGTACCCACTGCGCCGTTATATGTGCTAGAGGCCGGACTCTGGAAAGGGCTCGAAGTACTTGGGACTACTGGAAAGCTTTTCGCAAACCTTTGGTTGCCCACTTGCCATAAAAACTTGACTCAGTCGAATAACACCATCAATCACGGGAAACACTTGCAAGGCTTACTTACTGATCCACCTTCGCAATTCTACCGTAGAAACTACCGTCTCTTAGACTACATAATCGAGGCCTAGCCATTCCACACCATCAATTTTACCGAAACCACGTGAATCCCAAAAGTTGGTTGTCTCTCCAGGCTTTGGTCTTTCAGAAAAAATTCCCTTTCGAAATTCGACCGTGGTTACCCAACGATAACTTGGGCTTAATGCCACACTTTTCCCTGTTCCGGTGGGCCGTAGTCAACGGCCACCTACCCTTCTTGAAACTTCTGAAGACGAAAATTGGAGCTGGCTTTGTCGACTTATATTCGTCAGGATGCTCGGGAGGAACGTTCTTTATATAGTACCCCAGATAGCATGTATATCCAAATGATGCACAAAAGGGTGAAAGTAGCGGATGAGTTTATTATATTCCTGTTAGATCATGGAGTCGATGCACTGAAACCGAACTTAGACGGCAATCCCATACTACACTGGGCCGTGAAAGAAAAACGTGTAGATCTAGTCACAAGGTTGTTGAAGCGCTGCATCAATCCTCTCAAGCTGAATAGGCGTGCGCAGACGCCTTTTTGTGTAGCTGTGGACGTTGGTAATTATCAGTTGGCCAATATCCTTCCCAGCAACTTTGATATGGACCACAAGCGCGGAGTTCATCTTCTCACCTTATCGGCCTCGAGAGGAAATGTGGAGATTGTTCGACTCCTATTATCGAGAGGGGCAGAATTAAATCCGGAACCAAGGTTGGTCTGCGAAGATCTTAAGTTGTGCCCAATAGCCGCAGCATTCAGGCACGAGAATGTTATGGAGATACTGTTAGAAGCTTAGAAGCAGGAGCTAATCCCAACACCATGAGCTCTACGAATGGTGGGAACTACGAGACGTACAAAACCTAACTCCTGAATTCCGCACTATTGTTGTCCTTGGGCAGCACAGTTATTCCTTGACCACAAGGCCAACGCGAGCGATGGGTTATTTGCAAGTGCCATTCTGAGGGCTGAGGATATTGTTCGATTACTCATTCGATATGGGGCCCATCTGGACAGCAAGGCAGTCAATGATTCATTCAGTTGGGTCCTTGAGTCGGAATCCTGCCGCTTTTTACTGAAATGTATCACTGATGATCTGCTCAAGTCAGATAACCAAACGTTGCTCCATCTAGTATTGATTTCGGAAGATCTTAATACGGCCCGAAAATGTTTAGAATTGGGCGCCGACCCAAACTGCAAGGAAACGCGTATTACTAGCCCGGCTGGAATGCCGCTCCTATGTGAAGTAGCCGAAATTACACTAAACAATGACAGATGCGCCTTATTGCTTGAGTTTGGGGCTAGGATAAATGCTCGAGTGACGGGTTCCGAATTCGGCAGCATGGCTGGAAGTACGGCACTGTACCATGCAGTTTTCAACTGCGACGTTGAATTATGTCGGACGTTGTTACACAAAGGGGCAAATCCTAACCTTTCTAAGGCAAATAGGTCCAGCGGGAAGCATCTGTCAATGTTACGGACCGACGCCTGAGAACACCTCTCCACGATGTTGCCGAACTAGCCTTAAAGTCTGGTAATCCAGTGAAATACATGGGTGTGATCAGACTTCTTATCTATAGTAGGGCAAATATTGACGCGCGGGACGTGTCGGGAAAAGTGCCAAGCGTGCAGTGGGTGGTAGACTCGAGTGGTGGAGGTGGCTTTTGCTGAGAGAGCCGGGTATTGTGGACATCAGTTAAAAGCCTTTGCCAGTTCTACTGTTATTGTTGCTATTCGGGCTGGTTTTGTGTCGATACACACTTAAGTAGTTACCATCATTCGTAATCTAACTAGAAGGAAGTGATGAAACTTTTGAATTTAGCAGTGTTTTGTCGGACCAGGGGCGCAGAAGCACTTTGTGCAGGCAGATATGACTAAAGCGAGGGGGAAAGACGAGAACACCAAACGGAACTTGATGATTCCAGCCAACTCTAAGTCCAATCACCCTCCCTTCCCAAATGGTTCAAAATGAAGTGAGATGACGTTTCCCGTCAGCTCAGCTCAGATCAATCGTAGTCAATCAACTCCCGGCCAATTGAATCGATTGTCCCTTGGCCAGCCAAATCAGCCGGCTCCGACCAGTTCCGTCTCTGGCCCCCGTTTTGCTAGCTAAGTTCGACCGTCTCTCGGTCTATTTGTATCAAATGTCTTTGGCTTCTATTTGGCTAGCTTAGATTGACTGTCTCGGTTAGTTTGATCGGTTGTTTTTAGGTGAGGTTAGGTTGGCTGATTTCGGTTGGCTCGTATAGCACAGCTTGATAAATACTATATATACTGCAGATAGGAAGTTAGATAAAGAATAAGTAGAACCCGTATACTTGATCGCGGTCTTATATTCGGATAAATGAATATGAATTGATCAACGCTGCTTGGGCACCTAAACTTACTACCATTCGGTGTTGAGGGAATCTTCGATGTGACACATAAAGAGGAGGAGAATTGAAGGATGGCACTAAATCCATTATATTGCGTGATATCTAGCTAGAAAAACATCAAACCACCTGCAAAGTTTGAGAAACATCTAGACATCTAAAAAGGTTGCGGGATATTATGATTATAACGTTCCCCTTCAACACCTTTGTTACCTGTATGTTCTATCTACGAGCTTTTGGTTCCTATTATATTCTAGGCTAATGGCGTAAAGTAACTAAGAATAAATACTGTCGAACTAATTACTGCATATATCACTGTTCAGTCCGTTCTATTTATCTTTACAAGATCGATGGGTGTACTATACTTTATGATCAACGCCTCCAAAGTAAAGAAAATCGATACCCAGATACTCTGTAATCGATTCCACCTCGATATGTAAGGAATTCGGATCCTAATTTATGTATTTCATTTGATTACCGTATCTAGAAATGATAGTTCTACGATGATTACAGCATCTAAAATACTTCCTAGAGCTTTGAATCCTCCATCGGCTTTTGCGTTCCTATCATGCTAGTTCTAGCTTCCCCCAATCACGACTGCTTTCCCCAAATCGGCTTCTTCAAGCTACCGCTGAATCATCGATAGTCTGGCTCGGCCCTTCATGCAGTCATATGGGAACTATCCGGGAATGCCTGTCTTTAACTCGTTGATCTAAGAAACCAATAGCCAACGCTACGTACCCTCCACACCTCCGCTGCTTCCATCATAATTACATTAACTATCACAAAGTTCAACGCTTCCCTGGTCGTGAAGAATGACTACATACATTGGAAAGTAATCGATTCCAATGTAAAGAAGCAGGAAATCTGTTTGCTTCTTTCGTTTCGCATCCTGAGGTGATGGGTTTATCTGCTGACTGCACTGCATTACAGTGTCTAGAATCTTGTAGAGATTCTAATCAGTCTATCGTCCCCTTGAGCTTCGTCGTCGGCGTGGAGTGGTTGGTGGTTCGATCGCTCTCAGCGTCTACAGGCTGGTCTAAATCGGGAGAGCCGTGTGGTGGTTACGCAAGAACAGGGATGCGACTAGACTAGCGTTGTTCCGCGATCACACGCTGTCAGACGGGGTTCCCACGCGCGACCGACACCCCAAACTCTCCGCTTCTGCCTGACAATTGGACATCTCGCGCTGCCTGTGCCCATCTCCTTCATCTCAAACGTACATCGCTACCATCTCCTTAGCTATAGCACATCAATACCCGTCGCCCGGCCACCATGGCCAGCCAACTTGAGAGGATATTCATCGACATCCGGAGCAAGTACGTCGTCGCACAGTACCCCCGAGAAGTAGGAGGCTGCAGTGCTGACGCCGCCTCAACTAATCTAGACATGAAGAGGTGCGACAAAAGGCTACGAACGATCTGAAGATACATCTAGAGGTTTCATCGAGAGGTTAGCCAAGTCACTTTTTATTGCTTTCCCAGCTGCACTCGCAAGGTTGACGTAGGGCGATGGTCAAACAGAGCTACTCCCCGAGCGACTACCATACTACTACGCTGAAGTGAACCGGAAGGTCTCAGAATTCATACACAGCAATGACAGCGCCGACAAAATCGGAGGCATCCTCTCGCTGGGAGTGCTCATCGACGTCGACCACGATGACAGTACACAGAAGACAACGAGATACGCAAACTACCTACGCTCGATCATGCGCGGCAACGATAATCACTGTATGGTGCTCGCGGCAAAGACTTTGGGACAGCTCGCCGCCCCCGGAGGAACGCTGACGTCGGAACTGGTGGAGAGCGAAATGAAGCAGGCGCTAGAGTGGTTACAGATCGATCGGCAGGAGAACCGCCGCTTCGCATCGGTGCTGCTGTTGCGGGAGCTTGCAAGAAGCTCACCCACGCTTATTTATAGCTTTATAGGACAGATTCTAGACCTGATATGGGTAGCGCTTCGAGATCCAAAGGTGCTCATCCGGGAGACAGCCGCGGAAGCGCTCGCATCGTGTTTAGCGATTATGAAGTTTCGAGACCAAAAGAATAGAGATGCATGGTATTCAAAGATTTTAGAGGAGGCCAAGGCGGGACTCAGGATGGGGAGTACGGATGCTATCCACGGGAGTTTGTTAATATACCTGCAGCTTCTGGATTCGGCGGGGATGTTCATGAAGGAGAGCTACCGCGATTCGTGCGACGTGGTTTTACGACTTAAAGATCATCGGGATCCGGGTATACGGCGGTTGACGATTAAGATGATTCCCTCGCTGGCAAAATATAGCCCGATGGATTTCGTCAGCAACTATCTCCATAAGTTCATGATGCACCTACAGAATCAGCTAAAGAAGAAGGACCCGGAAGAACGCGGTGCGGCATACAAAGCCATCGGAGATGTTGCGTTAGCGGTGGGCAGCAGCATGGGGCCATATCTCGATGCCATATTGGCCAGTATCAAGGAAGGACTTTCAATAAGAGGTCGCAATCGAGCTCAGCGAGCAGAGCAGGAGGCGCCAATATTCGAATGTATCAGTATGCTTGCGACTGCTGTCGGCCAGGCGCTGACCAAGTACATGCATGAGCTTCTCGACCTCATATTTGCTTGCGGACTGAGTGTTAAACTCACACAAGCGCTTGTCGACCTGTCACACTACATTCCACCGCTTTTACCGGAAATACAGGAAAGGTTACTGAATATGATCAGCATAGTACTGAGTGGTAGGCCATTTAAACCTCTGGGAAGTCCCGTTAACGCCCAGCCCTCAGCTCCTGTTGTAGCAAGGCAATATAAGGATGGTGTTTCCGCGGAGGAGAGGGACGCAGAGATTACTCTGGCTTTACACACGCTGGGTAGCTTTGATTTTACGAGTATGCCCCAAAACGAGATCATGAATATTTCCAAGGTTGTTTCTGATTGTTCTAGATCATGTGTTGAATGAATTTGTGCGAGATGTTGCCATGAGATACGTTGAAGACGACAATACGGAAGTCCGCAAGGCGGCAGCCCTTACTTGCTGCCAGTTATTTGTCCGAGATCCCATCTGCTATCAGACCAGTAACCATGCAATTCAAGTCGTCGGAGAAGTGATGGAGAGACTCCTGACGGTTGCAATCGCTGATCCAGGTTAGGCCCGTTTTTCCGAAGTGCTACTTCCTAAGCTGACTTTATAGACCCCGAGATCCGGAAGATCGTGCTCCTCTCTCTTGATGCGAGATTCGACCGTCATTTGGCAAAGGCGGAAAATGTTCGCTCTCTATTTCTGGCTCTTAACGACGAAGTATTCGCTATTCGGGAGGCTGCAATTACTATTATCGGACGCCTCACATTACACAACCCTGCCTATGTTATGCCGTCGCTCCGAAAGACTCTAATCCAGCTGTTAACAGAGTTGGAATATTCAAACGTCTCCCGCAACAAGGAAGAAAGTGCTAAGTTGCTCAGTCATCTCGTTGCAGCATCGCAGAAGCTCATCCAGCCCTATGTTGAACCAATGGTTACGGTATTACTTCCGAAAGCTCGCGACCCGAGTGCTGGGGTTGCCTCGAGTATCATGACGGCTCTCGGTGAGCTCGCTACGGTTGGAGGCGAGAGCATGATTCCCTATATCCCGGAATTGATGCCGCTCATCATCGAGACTCTTCAAGACCAAAGCTCTCCGGCGAAGAGAGACGCGGCGCTTAGGACTCTTGGACAGCTGGCTAGCAATTCTGGATACGTTATTGAGCCATATTTAGAGTACCCCCAATTGCTCACCATCCTGGTCAACATTGTCAAGACAGAACAGAATACGACACTGCGAAAGGAGACGATTAAACTCATGGGAATTCTTGGTGCGCTTGACCCGTACAAGCACCAAACTGTCGAGAACAGTGCCGATGCCCATCTTTCGGAACAAGCCCACTCGGTGACAGACGTTTCGCTCATTATGAATGGTCTAACACCGTCGAACGAGGAGTATTATCCCACCGTGGTTATCAACTCTCTTATGAATATGCTGAAAGATCCATCGCTCGGCCAACACCACTCTTCGGTCATCGAGGCGATTATGAATATCTTTAAAACACTTGGGCTGAAATGCGTCACCTTTTTACCGCAAATTATTCCTGGGTTTATCGCTGTCACTCGGAGTTGCCCGAACAGCAAACTCGACCAATACTTCAATAATTTGAGTCTGTTGGTCTCTATCGTCAAGCAGCATATTAGAAATTTCTTGCCCGAAATCCTCCTACTTGTCCGTGACTACTGGAATCCAAATTCCACGCTTCAAGGGACCATTCTGAATCTCATCGAGTCAATTGCGCATTCTTTGGAAGGGGAGTTCAAGGTCCATTTGGCACAGCTACTTCCGCTCATGCTCTCCGTTCTGGAAACCACCAGTCCCGCGGCACCGACGACTTCCGAGAAGGTCTTACATGCATTCGTTGTGTTTGGATCAAGTAGCGAGGAATATATGCATCTCATCATACCGGTAATTGTACGGTTGATCGAAAAGCCTGGACAGCGGGCTGGAACTCGGAAAGCCGCCATGGAGACGATTGCTAGGCTTTCCCGAAAGGTCAACATCTCGGATCACGCTTCCAGGATCGTACACCCTCTCGCGAGAGTTTTGATTACATCCTCGAACGAACTGAGACAGTCTGCCCTCGACACTCTTTGTGCTCTCGTCTTTCAGCTGGGGCACGACTACACGCATTTCATCCCCATGATCAACAAAATTCTCCAGATAAACAAGATCCAACATACGAACTACGAACTACTAGTGAGTAAGTTGTTGAAGGGTGAACCGCTTCCTCAGGACTTGAGCCCAGATGAGAAGTTTGCAGAGAAACCGGATGAGGTGTCGTTTGCCGATTTTGGACCAAAGAAGCTACCCGTCAATCAACAGCACCTCAAAACTGCTTGGGAGGCTTCCCAACGATCGACAAAAGAAGACTGGCAAGAGTGGATCCGGAGGTTCAGTGTCGAGTTGTTGAAGCAAAGTCCATCTCACGCATTAAGAGCTTGCGCTGGTCTGGCTGGAGCCTACTACCCCTTAGCCCGAGATCTGTTCAATGCTGCTTTCGTCTCATGTTGGACGGAATTGTATGACCAATTCCAGGAAGAACTTGTGCGATCGATCGAGACTGCTCTCGTGTCACCAAATATCCCCCCTGAGATACTGCAGATTTTGTTGAACCTTGCGGAGTTTATGGAGCATGACGATAAGGCGCTACCCATCGACATAAGAACTCTAGGGGTGTATGCTGCCAAATGTCACGCTTACGCCAAAGCTCTGCACTATAAAGAGCTCGAATTCTTACAAGAGCCTCAGCCTAGCACTATTGAAGCTTTGATCAGTATCAACAACCTGTTACAACAATCGGATGCCGCGATTGGTATCCTACGACGAGCCCAGGTTTACAGCGATGTGCCTCTACGCGAATCGTGGTTTGAGAAACTGCAACGGTGGGAGGAAGCCCTGAAGGCATACCAGGAGAAGGAACTGACGGAACCCAACTCTATCGACATCACGATGGGGAAGATGCGCTGTCTTCATGCCTTGGGCGAATGGGATCACCTATCGTCCCTTGCGCAGGAGAAATGGCGGCATGCGAATAGGGACGTCCAGCGCCATATCGCACCATTGGCAGCTGCTGCTGCATGGGGCCTTGGGCAGTGGGGCCTGATGGATGAGTACATCGGTGTCATGAAGGAGCACTCGCCTGATCGAAGCTTTTTCGGAGCTATCCTAGCACTTCATAGAAATCATTTCGAGGAGGCAGCTAAGCATATCGAGAAGGCGAGAGAGGGGCTCGATACCGAATTGAGTGCTCTTGTCGGTGAGAGCTACAACCGCGCTTATAGTGTTATCGTCCGGGTCCAAATGTTAGCAGAGCTTGAGGAGATTATTACTTACAAGCAGTGCCATGATCAGCCCGAGAAACAGGAGGTTATGCGACGGACCTGGACCAAACGCCTCAAGGGCTGTCAGCGCAATGTGGAGGTCTGGCAGAGAATGTTGAAAGTACGAGCTCTCGTCATCTCGCCGGTGGAGAATATGGACATGTGGATCAAGTTCTCGAATCTGTGTCGAAAATCTGGGAGAATCGGTTTGGCAGAGAAGTCGCTTAATTCGCTCCTTCCATCCAACCGTACCATCGATAACGTCGGTACTGCAACGGTTCCACCTCAGGTTACATATGCTCGGTTGAAGTTCATGTGGTCTACAGGGTCACAACAGGCAGCGATCAACCATTTGCTGGAGTTTACCGATTCGCTTTCCAATGATTTGCGGGTGGGTATGGCCAATGGAATGGTGCAGCATGGCGGTGGACCCCAGCAGGCCCAAATTGTTCCTCATGTCATCGAGAACACACGATTGTTGGCGAGGTGTTTCCTGAAGCAAGGAACGTGGCAAGTGTCTCTACACAAAAGCTGGCAAACGGAACCGGCGATTGCGGCGAAGATCCTTGACTCGTACCACAAGGCGACGCAATATCACAAGGACTGGTACAAGGCATGGCATGCCTGGGCTCTGGCTAACTTTGAGGTTGTCACCGCGGCTGCCACTGGGAATGAACCAAGCGATGTTTCCGTTGCAGTAATTAGAGAGCATGTTATTCCGGCCATTCAAGGGTTCTTCAAGTCTATCGATCTATCATCCGGCAGCTCTCTCCAGGATACCCTACGTCTTTTGACACTTTGGTTTACTCATGGCGGCAATTCGGAGGTCAATGGTTGCGTGACGGAGGGCTTCAATACCATCAGTGTTGACACTTGGCTCGAGGTTATTCCCCAACTCATCGCAAGAATCAACCAGCCCGATCAAGTCGTAAGACATACAATCCACCAACTGTTGGCCGAAGTGGGAAGAAACCATCCCCAGGCACTCGTTTATCCCCTCACTGTTGCCGCCAAATCACAGCTGTCGAGGAGGAAAACATCGGCGGTGCAGATCATGGATAGCATGAAGAGTCACTCGTCGAAACTAGTGGAGCAGGCGGAGATTGTCAGTCAGGAGCTGATTCGGGTTGCTGTGCTGTGGCATGAACTTTGGCATGAGGGCTTGGAAGAGGCTAGTAGGTTATACTTTGGGGATCACAACCCCGATATGATGTTTAAAACCTTGGAGCCGTTGCATGAGATGCTTGAGAGAGTGGGTTCTTCTACGCTTTTTGGATGATACAAAGCTGACAAGATTAGGGACCCGAGACCCTTCGTGAAATCTCCTTCCATCAAGCGTTCGGACGAGACCTTCATGACGCCAAAGAGTGGTGTATGACCTACAAACGCACCAAAGAGGTCGGAGACCTTAATCAGGCCTGGGACCTCTACTACCAAGTTTTCAGGAAGATCAGCAGACAGCTACCCCAGCTCACCACCTTGGATCTACAATATGTGTCTCCGAAGCTTCTTGCAGCCCATGATCTGGATTTGGCGGTGCCAGGAACATACCACACCGGCAAGCCCGTTGTCAAGATTACGAGTTTTGAGCCAACGTTCAACGTCATCACTTCCAAGCAGCGGCCTCGCAAATTGACAATCAAGGGAAGCGACGGCGTTTCATACCAGTATGCGTTGAAGGGCCACGAAGATATTAGACAGGATGAGCGAGTAATGCAGTTGTTCGGATTGGTTAACACCCTCCTCTCCGTTGACTCAGAGTGCTTCAAACGACACCTCAACATCCAGCAATACCCAGTCATCCCACTGTCTCAGAACTCGGGGCTATTGGGCTGGGTACCGGATTCCGATACTCTGCATGTGTTGATCAGAGAGTACCGTGAGAGCCGCAAGATACTTCTCAACATCGAGCACCGGATCATGTTGCAAATGGCGCCAGACTACGACAACCTAACGCTAATGCAAAAAGTCGAAGTCTTTGGCTACGCTCTTGACAATACGACCGGACAAGACCTCTACCGCGTCCTCTGGCTAAAGAGCAAATCCTCCGAAGCCTGGCTAGACCGCAGAACAAACTACACCCGTTCCCTCGGTGTGATGAGCATGGTCGGGTACATTCTCGGCCTCGGTGACCGCCACCCCTCCAACCTTATGCTCCACCGCATCACCGGAAAAGTAATCCACATCGACTTTGGAGACTGCTTCGAGGTCGCCATGCACCGCGAGAAATACCCTGAAAAAGTTCCATTCCGTCTTACCCGCATGCTCACGTACGCTATGGAAGTCTCAAATATCGAAGGATCCTTCAGAATCACGTGCGAAGCTGTCATGAAAGTCCTCAGAGAGAATAAGGAATCCCTCATGGCTGTTCTAGAGGCATTTATGCACGACCCGCTGATGCACTGGCGGTTGGGAACAAAGGAGTCGCCGGCTGCACCAACCCTCGATGTGCCTGCGGGAATGGAACGAAGACGCAGTGTCATTGCCGCGCTAGACCCGGCTGAGATCCAGAGGCTCAGACATATGGGCAGCGACGAGAGCGAGGCGCAGAGGATGAAACCGGAATTGCAGAATCAACGTGCGATACAGGTACTGGAACGGGTTAAGGCAAAACTGACCGGAACGGATTTTAAGCCGGATGAGGAGTTGGAGGTTCCAAAACAAGTTGCTAGACTCATTGATCAGGCGACGAATTTGGAGAATCTTTGTCAGCATTATATTGGTATGTTATTGTTTTGATTGTGGGTGAGGAAGAGCTAATATTTGATAGGTTGGTGCTCGTTTTGGTAGATGAGACTGCAGGGGAGTTGGTACTGTGGAGGCATTGCATTGGATTTCTTTCGTGGGGATTATACAACGTACCATTATTACTTTTATTTTCTCTTACGTTATTTTTCTCTATTTGTACTGCGATCGTTTAGCCTAACATGTCTTGTTTATGTGAGTGGTCTTGTTTTGTTTACTTTTTCGGTTTGCTCGGCTTGGTAGGGGATAGATGGGGAAGGTGGGGTTTTTTTGTGTATATTTCTTATCAGTTCAGAGGAGAGGGGTAATAACGATATTGATGCATGCTATTTGAGATGCGATATTGCTAGTGCGGGATTAAACGAGTGCTGTCTTGTGATCTAAAGATTGTTCGACTACAAAGAGAATAGTGGTGAGGTGAGGTGAAGCTGCTTTGAGAGAGGAAAACGTGTCATGCAAATAGAGACTCGGGTAGTTACGGGCAAAAGACGAGACGCCTCGGGTCCTGATTGGAGTGAGTGCCAACGGGACCGAGTCTATTGTGAAATATTAAGATGTCCTCGAGACTTTTATTGTAGGTGATAAGTGTTGCGAGGTCCGGGCCCGGACTCTGCCATACAATTCTGGGGTTTGGACATAAGTGCTGTGTTTCTCCTTTGCTCTTCACGCTTTCTCTTCCCACTGTATCTGAGATTGAGGAGTGGGAGAGGCAATAAACACTGGAAGATGCCTAGTTTTATTATGTGGGCTTCGGGGTCAATGTAGGTAAATGTAGTAGGTCTTGGGGTTCTCGAAGGTAGATTTGAAAGGTTTCAGGACCCCGATATATATTGATATCAAGTCTTATCGGCGAATGCTCAACCCTGCTATGTAGTCTTGTACTTAAATATACTCTGCTCCGTACGTGTCTCGTGCCCACCACCAAGTTCAGACGTCGTAATTAGTTGTATTTCTACCCCAAGATCTAGGTGATACTGTACAGCTTTGAAGACAAAGCCCCATTAAACTCATGTTACTAGAGACAAGACAGACTGACGAGAATTCGCATCAAAATCCCCAGCACAGTAGCAGACGTACACGCGTCGAATTCCACTCAAAATCCATCTGTCTATTTATATATGTACGGTATGTAGCACCCATCTGCTCTCCCAAGATATAACTCCACGGTATCTTTGTTTGTCAGAAAAGTGCACTTAGCTGCAGTCAAAAAACCAACCAAGTTATCTTTATTCTAACACAGCTCCGTACCCTCTACAACCATTAAAAGCAAGCGACCATTAGCTCAATCCGATAAATCAGGTACTATTGCAATTTGTTGAAGCTGCATAAGGTTGGGAGGTGGGATGTGTGTGTGGAGAAGAAAGGAGGGAGGGGAGAGGAGGGAGATGGGAGGTTTATATATAAGTGGTGTGAAGGTACGGTGGGAAGGTGAGCGCCGGCGAAATATGTGTGGCTTGGAAGAGCGAGGGAAAGGTGGTTATGTTTGGGTTTACTTAGTAGGAAACTGTTGGACCAATCCTGGCGCAGATGGAAGCATACGGCGACTTATGGTGCAGCTGCCAAATTGGTGATGCGTTTATCGACTTGTCTATTCATCTATTTGACACGTACACAAGAAGTAAAGTGCATGCGGCTCCGCCGCTCAACCCTAACCCAATGCCACGTGATGACCACACCCGAAATCCGCCCAATAGAAACGGTGGATCGTCGTGGCGCATTCGGAGTTGTTCTACAATTACGCTAACCAAAGAAGGTTCTAGTAACTATGTATCATCCTAGACGAAGTAAAGAGAGTGGGTCGAAAAACAAAGAGGGATAGTAATGTCACATAGCCCTACTTCATTTCCCTTGAATAAATAGTCACAAACACCCTGCTCTCCTCCAACACTTCTAGTCGTCACATCCACCATCCGCCGCTCGTCGGCTTCAACTTTAACCCACTTCAATGCCAGTCGTCGACTGTCAGCCAGGGCATCAAAACATACCTATCTAGTACTTATCATCAACCCTACAGTATGATTGGAGCTCCCTCCCCTTTTCTTCCATCTCTGCATCACGGAGAAGCTGATAGGATTTTTGATTTAGACACCTAGTTCTACTGTTTATCTCGAGATCCTCGAGACCAATTTTCAACGGTCTCGGGACTTGAACATTCAAAGGCTAGTAGAGGAATATGAAGGAAAATAGAAAGAAATCAGTGACTTTTTAGAGAGCCTAAAGCGGCCAGCCAGCCTGCGCGCACTCTTTAAAATATGCGAAAAATGTTTTGCCCGGAGTGCTTCCACTAAGGCTCAAAGGTGATGCGTTGGGAAAGGACCATTCCATGTATAAGAAGGGCTAGTGTTGTCGTTCCTCCTGGTGCTATCTCCGCCTCCGTCCGCTGTGGAAGTTAGTTTCCACACTCTTTCCTTATGTTAATCGTCTCACTAACCTGCGAACTGCTGTTCTACATCAAGTTAGTAAGGATGAAATGAAAAAACAAAGAAGGAAAGACAAAAAAAAGAGAAAGATAAAAGAGAAAGGTTTGGTAAAACAATTCTCCACCGGGTATGCCAGGATCGCTGAAGAGGCCCAACTGAGATCCATGTAAGTCAACAGTATCACCACCTAAAATCCGATCGACAAACTGACATACTGACAGCTCTTGATATTTCCCGCTCAAGTGCTCCGAAACGTCTAGTCCGGTCAGATATAACGTTCAACCTGGCTGGTCTACCCTGGACGGTTTTCGAAATCGCCACTTCGATTATCACCGTAATCCGCATTGCCAATGTGGATCCGCGGATCGACCTGCAGATATCTGGCTGCTTCAAAGACATCTGCAGGTTGTGGTAAATGTATGCCGACCGCTGTTGACGCCCGACGATCACTTGGGAGCTTGCCTGTGCAAAGGGCTACCGGCGACATTTTGGGCTCGGGAATCTGAGGTAACGATTCCGCTAAAACTCCTTTATTTCTTCCTTATACTTTTCGATTCGATTATCAACTACGTTGATTGAATTATCGAGTTAATCTTCTTTCTTTAGTTTCATCGATTTGAGATTTTCGAAAACTCCTTTCTTCTGATTCGACCATCAACTACCTTGATTGGAATTGACGAATTGACCTTCACTTCTATCTTCTTTGGTTGTCGACACTATGGAAATAGATTATGTTGGTGCCCAGTTATCCCCTTTCAACCGATATTTATTGGCTTCATTGTATCATACTAACTATGTACCAATGAGCGGTTTCTCAGATTCAGATTCCTGCTGCTGCAATAATCCAAATCCTCGTATGGATATTCGACCAGTACACTGCAGTATTTCTCTGAACGGTCTACTGCAACTGATTCCCAGCTTGCTCAAAGACCTTCTCCCTTTCTGTCCTACAACTATGGCAATGTTGACACATCTAGATCTATTGACAAACATTTTGAGCTAAGATACAATACCTTTCGATTGAATTTTTGGCTTTGGTCGTGGCGGCTAATGTGGCCCGCTTTTGGAACTACGCAAGGATTGCAGTGGACTACTTTCCTCTTCTATCAACTGAGGAAACCTCGCCAGCTCCCGGATGATGAAGAGAGCCAGACAAAAATCTAGGAGTACAAGAAGAGGCTTAGTGGCTTTCAGAATATACAGAAATTGAAGATCAAAAAGAAAGCCCAGAGTGGGCTTCGACTGTGGGGATTGGGGTGTGGATTCGACCTCATCGTGGAAGTAGCGAACACACCCCCGCAGCTGAAAACGACTTGTTCAATGAGATAGTCCAAGAACTGTCTGCTAGCCACGATAGGATCGTGGTTCAAACTTTCAGGGACATCATGTGAGTCACGGTATCAGTCTATGACGGTGTAAAACTGACATAACCACAGCTCCTCAAGTCTGAGGCGGTCGTTGAGCGGCGCCCTGTGAACCACGTAGTATAAGCCAAGTACCGCTATTATATGATATATCATTACAATATTGTTATGGTAGTTTGGGAATAGAGTACGGCTCTCGCATGGACTTAGGGCATAGGGTAGATCTGGTTTACGTACTAAGGTATCCTTCTACTGATAAGTAGATATTATGACCTTTATACACATGCATACGCGTATACAAGTTACAAAAAATATTTGACGTTCAGTTGGCTATCATTCATCTTTACGGTACGGTGGTGTACTTGGAGGATGTGGTTACGGTGAAGGGAATACCTCGAGAACGAGGGGTTGGATGTGGGGATGTGGGTATTGGGGAGGAGAGTGCTTATGGAAACCATCCTGATGGCTGCATGTAGCGGATTGTAAACGTAACTTGCGAATGCCAATGTTGGCATTAAGTATGTTGAGCTTCGGACAAATCCGTCCCTTTTCATTGCGAGTGTTGTGACAATGGGTCTGCAGTCTGGGAAGGCGGAATTAAAGGTTTCATACGGTGCTTGCCCTTACCCTTTTTCTACGGTGCCATTGGAATTATACGCCGAATTTGACACGGGTATTTTGTGTTTCCTTAAGTGCGGAGAAATTTAGGTTAGGCTCTCGGAGGACTCATACAGTTCACCCCCGAGTCTTCCGACTATACCTCAAGACTACCCCTCCAGTTTCTGCAACCGAAATGGACCCCATACAAGACTAGAACATTGCACTCGCAATCTAATGCTCCCTCTCCCAGGAACCCCATACTCATCCACTACCTACGCCCTATCACAGCAACCGAACCTCCCTCAATACAGCTCGCTGTCGACAATTCTGTCGCCAACGTTTCCGGCCTATGGAAGATCTCCGAGCCCCTCAAGTTCTGATAAGTCGCTAGATCTTATCATCGTGACTGCTCACAGATAAAATATCCGGCCGAAACAAAGCTAGGACCTGGAGGTGACTGGAATTCCTTTCGGATGGGACGCACCCGGAGTCATGGCACTGTTACGTCCTTCGGTAATATAACTATACCTAAAACAAAGGGAATGGAACCCTCGTGGTACCGTTACGGTGATGGGAGAGGTTCAAACCGTCGGTGGTAATCTTTTGATGCAGACGGAGTAGTTGGTGCATCAGTTGTGATGGAAGGTTAGTGCCGTTCTGGGCTGCTCCTCTCATTGGTAGCAGTCTTTCCCAGTTGTTTTAACTAACCACGCCCGCCATTTACACCCCTATTCCACACTTCGTCCCACAACACCGAAAAACGAGCAAACGTGCTGGGATGCATTGAAGTTGAACGTCGACTAGGGTATAGGGCAAGCGAGCTGGTGATCACCCCAGCCGTGAGCAAGTAGTAAACCTGATAGCATGAAACTGCGAGAAGTTGACCAATTACAAAGCGGTGGAGCTGCTCTTCAGCTAGCGAATCACTCTCACCCAACACAATGGCGGGCGGCCGAAATTATAAAGCTCGCACTTTTCACGCGGGTTCAACTGAGGTCAGTTCTGCACGAAATTCCCAACGTTTTTTCCCACCCTACACCCGGAGCTGAAAAACCACCCTATGCTACAAACCCACAACCAGTAGCAGCCGGACAAAATATATCGGCCGCCGTTTCGTCCGACACATCGAGTGATGATCCGTGCACCCCAGCCTGCCGCCCGAAACGCACGTGCTACATACACCATCGGCGAACACGCCCCTTCCCCACGGCCACCACGCCACCCGCGTCACATTAAAATGGCCCCACTTTCATTTGCGCCAGCCAGCCAGTGTATAAATCCCCCTTCCCCCTCACCTCCTTTCCCCCCAGCAACAACCATGCCATCCGACTACCCAAAACTCCCCACCCTCCGCTCCCGCCAAACCGACTTCCCGCAATGCACATTCCCCAGTAACCCCCTCCCTCGCCCCCCTACATCCTCCGCTAACCGCAACAGAGTACGTCGCCGCAGTGATAAGCGGGATCAAGAACGGCACGATCCCGGCGGCGCCTTCGGGGCGCGGGCGCCCGCGGATGGAGCTCGAGGCGCTGCAGACCGCGATTGTGCACGGCGATGTCACCGAGAACTCGTCGTGCGCTGAGATTATGAAGCATATTACGTGGGTGCGGGAGGTGTAGGGGTTGTGTTGTATATTTGGGGGAAAAAAAAATCTTTTGTGGGTGTTGTATACGCGGTTTGCGCGGGACGAGGGATTGGGTGTAGAGTACGGGGTTGGGGAGGTGTGGTCGTGGTCGGGGATATTAAATTGCTGGAATGTATGTGTTACGTACGGGGTTGTCGGCGACTTGTGTATTGGCGAAATGCGGGGTGCGTGGTGTTGCGCCGCGGCACCGGGAGGCCGGCTGTCGCTGATGCAAATGTTGATAATTCTAGAACGTTCGGTGAATTATCCTTGCAGCGATCCCCAGTATTACATGAGTTTAGCTTGCATGCGCATCCTCGGAGAATTTCTCCGGCCCTTGGTGAGACAGCCTTGGTGTCGTAGGAACAGAAGCTTAACGTGATCACGTGCGCATTGACACCGGCAACCCACGAACTTCCCACATCCCACATCCACCCTATCTAGAGTATGACAGTTCTCGCTGACCCCTCCCCCTCCGGATAACCCGACTAGATGGGGGAGATCCCCCATCCCTACTCTTGAGTTTGCGCGGTCTGCAAATTTTAGACGTGTCCCACGCAGTCGTTGTCTAACGTGACGTCTAATCATGTGTATAGCTAGGTATTCTTCGAAGTCATCGTATATAATCCGTAGGCTGGTGGCGGGTGGACTCCTGGGAAAGTTAAATCTGACCGGACTGACCACTTGAGAACACTGCAGTAACTGCCTGGTGGCCTCCAAGGGAGGGTTTACTGGCTGCGTTTGGTTGCAGCGTCTTGGCACACTCCTACCTTGTCTCAACTATACGTTAAGCTACCACATGCCGCAGTTGTCCTCCAAAGACATAAAGCCGTGGAAGGGGGTTGTCAACGGCGTCTGCACAGATCTCAAAGAGCTGGTAGCCATCATAAAGGCGCTCGGGACGAAAACAATTCTGGAAGGAATGGAAAATAGTCTCCACGGTGATTGCAGATGATATCGACAAACATCCACGGTCCTGCGCTTCCGTCAGACCCAGAATCAGAACCAACCCCAGCGTCAGGCATCAGCAAACAGTCAAACTCCTGTTCAGCAACGCCTGTTCACTTCGGGGATGGAAGGGTAGGGAAGGGGGCTACGAATTTGCTTGTTTTCCTTTGTTGGTTCAAGAAGTGGCGAGGAAAAGTTAGGAAGATGTATGTCATGACCGCAAGCAGCCGAATATAAATGATTACAAACAAACAAACGCCTGCTCACCTCTATTTCTTTAGCTCAGCACCGGAACGAGTCGAATCCAAAGTCGTTGTGCGTATGGAGGGGTTACTAATGGGGAGGTATCCCAGTGTTGGACAAGGTCCGAGAAGTGATCAGACTTGCAGTAATCCAGCCGACGGCATCAACATGATCTCAGATCCTAACTTCGGCTTCATTGCGGATGAGGATCAACGGAACAACCGATTTCATGACATGTACAGGGGACTCTAAACGACATTGCTGGCTCGCGGTGGACTCAAAAGTAGTTGATGCAAAGCAATTGCGGGTTTTTCCGGGTAAAGTTGGCTTGTACATAGTTGATGCTAGATGTTACGGTATTGGGATTGTTATGGCTTTAGAGCTGGATGTATGAGCATCTTAGTATAAGTAGTCAGGCTCCACCGAGAAATAGACACCATGTTGAACCTCAAGCACAACACTAGAAATGCTATTGCTGTCAATTGGCATCTGGTGCTGGCTTCAAGTCTCTACGATAGAGGAAATACACTTTCCAATTCATTACCAGAGAGCAGATCTACAGCGACACTCTGGTCTTGTTCCGTTACACCGCCAGTTATGTCACGTCGACAATTTCTAGTCATTACCTGGCAGGATACTCATATAGTGATAATGAGTGCGTTAATCAGACATATAACTAAAATGGCTAACCAACCTGCTGTTTAATGGTACGTGCCGAGTCGCTGGAGAAGACCTGGCCCTTACATGTTGGGATGCATACAATGCTCCTAGTTTGTTCAAATTGAGGGATTGCGCTATCCTTATGGTATTTTCAAACCTTGATGCGGCAAGTCACTGATGCCTTCATCAACGACCGAGTCGCCACATACCCCCTGATTCGCATCGGGAAAAATCGTGCTCCGGATGAATTGGATGGCCTCTCGTGGTTACAGGGCTGATAACTGGGGTATAGCTATTGGCAAGAAATCTCTTACTTCGTAGCAATGTACGAACCAATCAACCTTTCGCTACACTCGATCACACGATATCACTTGAAATGCGTTATATGAGCGATGTTGCATGTGTACTTGGATCGTGAGTCTCAGCACCGTCTGATGTCGTGTATGAGAATGAAGACGTGTATGAAGATGGTGGCTGTATCAGGATATGCATCAGGACCAGGGTGATGCGTCTCATGCTTGATGGAGCA
>Ga0307515_10007678_pt1 | contig 21252 bp, 17 predicted proteins | sample 17_EM_MG_FD_194513 | JGI IMG/M metagenome (GOLD analysis project Ga0307515, IMG submission 194513) | Populus trichocarpa ectomycorrhiza microbial communities from riparian zone in the Pacific Northwest, United States - 17_EM | ecosystem: Host-associated > Plants > Roots > Unclassified | place...
AGGCATCTATCATCGCCGTGTAGCTCGCAGCATTTATATTGGATCCCTTCAGCCCCTTCAGCCGTTTCCATACCGCCCACAGCGTCTCGTGAGACATTGAGTAGTCCTTCGCTATTGCGCTCAGAAACGCCGACCACTCATACGCGTCAAGATTCTTCGCCCAAGACTTTTTTTCACGGAGGTGACCCGGAATAGTAGGATTCACGAGGAGGTCGATAGCTTGTTGGAAGTCCACCTTCAAAATCTTGGTCGTTCGCTCTCTTCTCCATCGACCTGCAGGAGTTGGTTTCCTGGACCTTATGGGCCACCGGTATCCGCGGCGCCACATCTCCGCGAGCTGCTTGCCTGTTGGCAGGAGTTCTGCAATTTCGGGATAGACGGCAGCCTCGACGGTCAATCGCAAAGCAGCTCTTCGGTCCACTTGGATCCCCTTATCCTTCATATACTGCAGGAGGTGCTTAATGAGAACGCGAACTTCGTCCCGTCTTGGAAAACGGCTGAGAATGACGAGGAGTTCGTTGAAGTGGAATCTGGGGAGGTTGGATGGAAGGTCAAGGATTTGAGAAAAGACGGGAATGACGTGGGGCCACTGGCTGAAGCGGACCATTCGGTGCAGGGCCGCGAGAACGAGCGGGAATTGGAGGTTCTTCGGTGTGTGCGGGAGTTGGTTGAAGACGAGGTCGAGTGCCAGGCGCGCATCGCGCGAGTTGAGTACTCGATTTGTGACGAGGTGCATCACGAGCCAAGTTGGCGGACCGGGTGGGCTCACCCCGCCCTCGTCGATATAAACTGACTCGACGGGAGGAAAGAGAGGGTGGCCGACGAAGAAGAGCTGTTCATCCGCAACTAGCCGCTGCAGTGCATCGTATAGAGAGGGTATATCCGCGATTGCGAGCCATGTTTCCGCGTCTGGTTCGTACTTTATCACAGCAACTTCATCTTCAAGGGCGACTCCTGGGGCTTGAAATATTTGGGGGCCGTACTTTGCTAGGAAGCCAATTTGATGCCAGAGAGGGTGCTGATATCTGAGGGCTTGGCAGCGCATAAAGTGGGCCATCGTACCGCGCTTTCCACGTCGTAGGATGAGGTGGGGGATATAAAGGGCCGGAGGAGATGCGTCAGAATCATGATTGATGGCTTTTGTTTTGTTTGATCGGGTGAAGAGAATAAGCCGATGTCGGTTTATAAGTGGACGGGATAGCGAGAGTCGAAAGAGGGACACGAGCATCGGGCTTGCACCACAAGCATTTGCGACCTACTCCAATAGGCAGTTGGAGCCACTTCAAATTAGCGAGATATAACCAGGTCTTCGAATTGAAGCAGCAACTCACCTTGAAGGTCGTGTCGAAAATTCCACCGACGGAGGGGCCGGAAGCGATGGCTAAAAAAAAAACCTAGGGGCTTGTAACACCATTCGTACGAGTTTATCAACAGAGGTTGCTTGAAATACGATTCCCAACTGCCTACCGTTTACAGCAGGTCCCTGACAGGCGAAGGAGGATTTCTAACGATGAGCTGGGTTTGAGAATAAGTCGTTGAAACTCTCTGTGCTGTGCTTGACGCGTTTTGCGCCTAAAAATACGCGCCTCCCGGTCGAGTTGAGAAATTCTTTGGGTCCAAGATTCGACTTGGATTCCACCATTGCTCAGCGTTCCAAGGATGAGCTCCGGGGGTGGCCAAGAGGGTTCCAGTCAACGAGGTAGGCATCATAAGGATACAGCCGGTCCAACCCTTCCCGTCTCAGTCCTTCTCTTCAGCATCAGCAAGTGGTTCAGCCGTGCCACACCGAAACGGCCATCGACATTCACTCCCTCACACGACACACAGTTCTACATCGGACAGACCAGACCCAGAGCGTATTCGGCCTTCGTTCGCTCCGCTGTTCCAGACTACGCTGAGCAATGTGGCACCCGTAAGTTTCGTGGATAGCGGATACTTTGGATATCTGATCTTCTGACATCTATTTGCCTTCATCCAAGCCCCGTACAGCCACTGGCCGCGCTAAGGCCGTTGCACGCAAGACGACTGGGAAGGTTTTGCCACGCACCTCTCAGCCTCAGCCTCGGCCTACGCCCAAGAAATATGAGCGAGTTATTCAGGATTCTGACTCAGATAGCTCTGTACCACTTCCTCTGGACGAGATTCGCCGCCAATCGGGCCAGTGGTGAGACACTCCTCTCCTTCTGCTCGAATCTTCCTCATCCTTGACTTGAAGGCACCAGAATACAAAACCGGCTCAAAAATCCGCATCTCGTCATAGCCGGACCACAACTACCACTTCTTCCTCGAGTCGATCAGGTCCATTCGCCTCGACCTCTACCCAGAGAACAGGGCCCATTCGTCCAAAGATTCGCCCTACTACGAAGGATCAAAGAGCAAAGGCAAAGCGACAGAGCATATTACCTCTCCCAACTCGAAATCAACCTCCCCCGCCAGGTGCAGAAGTCTTGGAGATATCAAGTGACGATGAAGAGGGGATAATTGATCTCACAAGGGATGACAGCGATAATGAGGGTGTATCACCTGTTCTCTTGTCTCCTCTGGCTGTAAGCCCCGGCCACACTACCCTTAACCTTTTCTCATTGCATCATTTCTAGGCAGCCAATGCCCCCGAATCCAGTGCCCCCGCTATTAATTCACCTTCTGCTGCACCTTCCTTCTTCTCAGCTGCGCTGAATGCTGGGCAATTACCGAGTCGTCTAAAGGCGGTCACCCAAGCGACTGCCCCACCTTTAGCCTTTGCGTCTCCTAACCTCCGCTCCACCCAAATACCCGTTCGCGGTGGGCCATCGGCAACCTTCGAGGGGCTGGTGCCCGCGCATGCGCCTGATGTACCTCCGTCAAACGTCTTTGCCGCTTCACCATCTTCGACAGCGCCAGTAATATCGCCTATAGCTATTTCGGACTCGATACCACGACAGAACGCTCCACCACGCCTCTCATCTGCCACCAGATCGTCTCTACCACCCATGTTCCTCACCAACAGACGAACTCCCGTGTCTCCATCAACCCATGCCGCAGGACTTCCACCACACGGACTCAGTCCTGCACCTGTCCAGAGCCGTTCACTTTTAGCTGCTGCGGTGGGTTGGGATCAAGCTGTGAAAGAATCGCTCGACACCCCGATTGAGGAAGAGGATCACCGTCTGGACGTGGATATGGGTGGTGATGGGTATATGGATAATGTACACACCTCAGGGTCTACTACGTTACAGGCGCCGACGACGGACGATGAACCTCCACCGCCGAGTACTCCTAATGGGGAGGACATGGACATGGAGTTAGATGTGGGCGTCCTTAAAGAAGGGAATGCTTCGGTATCAGTGGTCCCAGTTCAAGGTCCAGTACCTGTTCCTGACCCTGTTACAAATGTGAGTCCTCCACTGCAATTGTTGAGACGCCTGACGATACATTTTATAGGTTGTTACTCCGCTAGCAGTACCATTTCTTGCCAGCCCCTCTCGAGTGAGTTGATCTTTGAATATTGAAACGAGATCCGTTGCTCTAATACGACGCTTCGTACAGCCGCTCGCGTCCGCACCACCTGAAAAGATCCGTCCTGCGCTTTCGGGCGTCACCCCTCCGTTTGCAGCTGTCCGTAGTCAAACAGCACCAATTTTGTCCAGTACAGTCGCACCTGCGCCTGCGTTGGGCCCCGCCTCCACAGGTGGGGCGGATGAAAGTGATGTTGTGGAAGGGACTGATGTGACGATGGATACGAGCTGCTCGGGTGATGGACAAGTCTCCCCAGAGTTTCATGCCGGGCTTCTCCCTAGACGAACTTACAGTGGCTTCGAGTCGAGCGAAGATGAACTTACTGGTGGTGTTATTAGCGAATACTCTTCAATAAGCGCACTCGCAACCGACAACGTGAGTCTCGCTCGTCCCTGCTTATTTCTGACCTCAACTTACGCACTATAGGAGGAAATTGTCACAGCAGCCACCACCGAACCTTCTGACCCGACAGACGGCCTTACCGATTTTGCCAAGGAGATCTATGCCGACATCCTGGAGAAAAACTCTAGCGATGCTGCATACTACGCACGTATGTCACGCAAGTACCCTGGCGAGAAGCTCGACACGCGAATCGCAGACATGATGAACGCCCTTCCTGAGCCATGGAAGCAAGATGTGACAACCAGGCTCACCTTCGAGTCATACATGATGAGTTCCGTCGCCGCATATAACCCTTGGAGCCCTCCAATCAAGGTCATCAACAACATCGATGCACAGCCGAACCCGCCTTGGGAGTTTGTGTATACCGAACGCATGGTATACGGGAACGGTGTCAAGAAACCAACCAAAGCAGAGATGGGGGCCAGGGGTTGCGATTGTTATCCTTATTGCAAACCTGATGATCGTAATTGTGCGTGTTTAAGACGCCAGGAGAAATACGGGAGGGGGGTGGATTTGAAGGGTTTCCGTTACACCTCGGACGGTCTGCTAACGTTTACTGACCCGGTCCCCATCTTCGAATGTACTGACGGATGTCACTGTAACGAGGATTGTCCAAACCGGGTGAGTGTGCTTGCCCATTGTCTTTATATGATAAAGGTCTCAATACTAAGTCGGACCCGCAGGTAGCCCAATACGGGCGAACGAAGAAGCTCGCACTCGAGAAGACGATGAACAAAGGATGGGGTGTCGTTGCTATGGAGCCCATTCCTGCTGGTAGCTTCCTTGGCGTCTACTCCGGCGAGCTGCTGCTGCCTTGCGAAGTTGATGTGCGAGAGGCGTAAGTTGTGATGCTCCCTGTCACTGACTCAAAACTGACGGAGTCCCAGGTTTTATAACACATACGGACGTACGTATACCTTTGAGATAGACTTCCACTACCTTAAACAAAGGGGAAAGAAGCGGGGCAGGAAAACTTCAGCCAAGGTATCTATTCTCTCCTGTTCTCTATATCTCTGACATTGCCACTTCATAGTACGCGATCGATGCTTTCCATGCTGGGTGCTTTACGCGCTACCTCAACCATTCCTGCGCGCCCAACTGTGTCATCATCCCTGTCATCTACGGAGAAGCGACAGCAGACACTCCTTATCTCGGATTTTATACACGTTCCCACGTCAGGGAAGGTGAGGGACTGGAATTTAGTTACAAAGGTGTCCCGGACGAGGAGCAGTTCATAAACCTTGCCCGGGCTGCACGGTTCAGGAAGAAGAAAGAGAGAGCTATTGCCGCTGGGCAGAAATTCGACACGGGAAGCGCTCTTTGTCAATGTGGGGCGAGGAATTGCGACGGGAGTATGTGGCAATGGGAGCACGAGAAGAACGAGGATGAGGGGGAAAATTCAGATAATGGAATGGAGGTGATTGAAGGAGAGAGGGAAATCCGGCCTATTGGTGTTTTGGATGACCCCGATGACGGTGAATATGAGGACACCGACGAGGAAGTGGACGAGCTCGAGAGCTCCGACGAGGACCCTCGTCCAATCGAAATGGTTTAATCTGTTTCTTTTGATCTTCGTCTAGTCGCTTTTGATAATATGGTATCTGTTTCACCTTCACCTTTCTGGGAGCCTGTCAATCGTCCCATTGACCCTATTGACAAACTTGAACCGCGCCATGATTATGTCAGCGCAAAATCCGCACAATAGGCCACCAACGATCAAGGATTTACGTGCAAGTATTGTAAATTGGTCTAAACGCTTGAACTGAATCCAGAGCGCGTTAGACCAAGCTTTGCTGGATCTGCCGTGAGGAGGAAGTAGCAGATGCATCAAGTGAATCGAGTGAAAACAAGGCTACGCCAACCTTATGGGTCCATCCTTGCTCCTGTACACTTATTGCGCACCAAGCGGTCAGTCCACTCCACGCCGCATGCACACGTCAAACGGCCAAACGGTGCAAACCCTGACATTTCATCAGTGCCTTCTGAAATGGATAGAAATCAAACAGGAAACTGCTCAGATGGCAGACGACACGCTCAAATGCCCCCAGTGCGGCACGCCCTACCTGATTGTCTCGTACAATCCACTGGCGCTTCGATTCTTGGATCGCTTGGTCTACCTCACGAGCCGGGTCGCAAGAATAGGGGCTATCATCAGCGTCTCAAGTGTCGTCATTGTAGCCGGAACGACCGTACTCGCTATGTCAACCGTGTACGCTGCCTATGCGGTCGAGCAGTTTGCGGGGCGGGATGTTTATATGCTCCTTTACGGAGACGATATAACCAAATGGTCGATATGGGCATGGATGGAGCTCCCGTTGATACCAGTGGCAGTAAGCTCGCTCTCACGTGCGTATTTGAGCCACACCATTGACGGCTTTAACTAGTTATTGGCCTCCAATTCCACCAGTTCATTAAACAGTTTCTTTTTGAGCGCTTGGATCTCCCTCGCTTTCCCCTCTTCTCACATACGCCAACACTCCGGACCCACTTGGTCCTGGCCACCCTCGCCCCTTTTCACGTTGACCATCTGGCCGTTCCTTCGACTTACAAGCCAAGTCATCCGCTGGCGTTTACGTAAGTGGATAATTGGGAATGCGACTGCTCCCGCAATTGCAACCACTCCGATCCGACCTCGGCCAGCAGTAGACGAGGGACCCTTCGAACTGAACATAATCCAACACGGACCCGATGATGATGTACTGCCACAGCAACGAAGGCAGCAAGCTCCGGCCGACCCTAATAGGGTGGTCGCTCGTCCCGCAGGGAGAGTAATCACTGGCGGAATGATCGGTCGACTTATCATAGGGTCGCTTAGTCGACCCTTCATCGCGAATATGATGGGGAACGCCTTACTGGTACTCTCAAAGTACTCGAGTTGGTTGCGCCACCTTCTGGGTGTCCACAGACGCCGCCCTCCTATCATTCGAGCCTCGAATGGTGCACCCTGGTCCATCGGTCTCCATTCCGCTCAGACATGGACCTGGGATGAACTTGACCCAGTCTGGTGTGTACCGTCCATTCTTCACTACCCGTAGACTCTTACATTTTTCCAGGTGGAGAAATACCATCGGCCTCGGACTCTTTCAGATCGGCACGAATGCTCTAGATCTTTGGTACCTCTGGTTGTCTGAACGGGAAAAGAAGTCGCGGCGAATACTTGACCGAAACTTTGAGGGCGTTGATCTCAGGAATCTCGACCTGATACCGAATTGGGATGGATCTGCTGTAGGAAGGGCTGATTCATGACTCTTCAATCCGGTTTGAGAATTCCATGCTACGCGCTCAGAGTGTTTCTGTGCCGATTCTTACTGGACGATATGTCACTTTGGCCTTTATGTCCCTCACAACTCATGTAGTGGGTCTGCGTGTTTAGTCGGGGTTTTCTCTTGGGTTGAATTGATTTCACTCTCATTCTACTGTTTGTACTTCCCCTGACGAGTCGCCTGGCGAAGGGCAAGGCGAGGGGCTGGATAATATCGTCTTCACGGCGAGTTGGCTGGCCGGAGATACGCAGAGCTCTGTGAACTTGCTCGTTAATATGGAGCGGGTACGTGAGGGTTGCAATGCCGGTGGGAACGTATGTGCCGTCTAGTCTGCAGCTACAGAGAATTGAAGAAACGCAAACTCCTTTTACCGACCCACTCAGAAGAGAAGAATGTACATTATTTGAGGGAGGCCAGGAGGACAAGTTACATTGTGAGGAGGACACTATAGGAGACGAACGAACGGGGTGCCCATCAACGCCGGGGTAGACGTGAAGGCCATGTTGGGTAACCTGGACCCTTAAAAGGGTTGTTGGATACTTGAATGTAGAGCCCAAATTGTCGTTGGGTGCTTGTTTTCGTGCATTCTTCCGTGTTGCAAGCCCTAGAGACTTGCGCCCAAATAAAGTCGCTGCGCGACTCTCCAAACGCAAACTATGCTGCCTTGTATCCCGTTCATAGCCAACCTCCTTGATATTGCTCCCCCTCATTTGCCGTCTCTGGAAGGACTCCCTCTGATACGTACTAAGCGACTTCGCTATCTCATGTCCCTATCAATAAATATGGGCGGAACTATAATGACCAAACAGTAATCGATGTACATGAGTAGAGTGCAGTAGAAACATAGTTTAAGAAGGCGAAATTTGAAATTTAGATCCAAGAGGCCAAAGGCAAAGTCATCAAAATCAAGAAAGACAGATCGAATACGAGATCTCAGGGGATTTCAGGAGGGCAGTTGAATTCAGGCCTATACGACAGTCTTGGAGCAGTGTAGCAAGTCACCCTTTAGGTCTCTAACTCAACCCACCCAGATCGGGCTTTGCACAAAACCTAGGATGCATTGAGTTACAAACAGAAAGACATACGGATATGCGTCTAACACATGGGTAGTGCCGTTATAAGATCCAGAAGCGAACTGCTGCCTGTCAGCAGAGTAAACTATGCTCCTCGAGAGGATCGCCAACCACGGCGCCATGCTTGGTACCCTAGATTCGAATGGTGCGGTCTAAGGGCCTGAAGATGATATGCCAGCCATCGGGAGAGTAAGCAGCAGACAGCACCCAACCAGTGTGCCATTTGAGAGGACGACCAACTGCAGCACCAGTCTTGGCATGATTCGGGTGGTGCAGTCATCGGACCCGGAGATGAGTCGTCCATCACCCCTCCAGATATTCAGATCTGGGATGCTGAGTCTGGTGCTGTCGTTGGCCCCCGTTACGAGGCTAACCGACGACAGCATCAGATTCATCATCCCAGATCGTGGAGGCTCACAAATGACAGCACAGACTCAGCATTCCAGATTCGGATCGTGTTGTCGTCGGGTCCAGTGATAACGCGGTACCCATTTGGATAACCCACACACCGGACGGCCTCTGCGTGGCCAGTCCAATTCAATAGCGGCGCTGGCCATGACAACAGGTCCCTTTGATGGCCCTGGTAAATCCTTTGCTGAGGATGCTATCCGATATTTCAACGCGACCATTCCTGCCTAAGGTGATTGTGAAGTCACAGGCAGGAAAATGGTCGCCTTGAAATATCGATGAACGTAGAGCCTCCGCCTTCGTGAATATTATTAGGTGGCAGGGATGGGCAGAAGCAAGGGTACGCACGGGAGCATTTCCAAAGAATTGTGATTCTAGAGAGCCACCTTTTCAACAGCCTCTGTCCTTGTCTATCAGATATGCGCGGAATCGTTGGTGATAATGACTGACTAGTACGGTAGTCTCGCGGTCGGTAGAGCTCCAGTATATATCGAAAGCGCTTGAAGGTCGATCACCTCGTTCGCATCTCGGTACTTCGCTATATAAATGAACGACCGCTCGTCATTTGGACCTCAGCACGGATTTGGGATGTTGGAGAAATAACTCTACACATGTACACCCACAAATGAGCGTATATATTAGGAAATAAGGGACATACGAGCGGTGTACTGGAGTCTACGTGCGGTTGTCTCTCCAAATTTTCTAAACGATCTCACTGTACACCCGATTTGGAACGCCTTTCAATGTAATTCCTGTATGTTGGTCGAAATGAGCGATATGGACGCAAATCGAAGTGAAGCGCCGCACGAGGCTTGGGTTCGTTCAGGGCAATGCACACAGCTTCATGCAGCCATCGAGGGTGCTCACATATTCTCTTTTTTTGGGGTCTTGAGTCGTCCCGTTCTCTCGATCGCGCAACGCGGGGGTGTGGGGAGGTGAGACTTAAGTAGACGTACGCCCAACGGCCGTCAATTCCGATGCCATAAGCATCATAAAGGGATGACCGATCTGTCATCTTGTCAAACCTTAACTTGTACCTAGGACGGTTTGCGCTTATATCAGGTGCAGGAGGAGGCATGAAACGAGTCCCCCAGGCCAAGAGAGAGAACTCCAAGATCACGTACACCCCAACTAAAGGCAAGGACAAGACCAGATGAAGGAGTAAGAATATGAGGAGGATTGGTTCGCAAGCACTGTCTCGGATCCGTTCGGGCCGACACCGGGCGCTTCGGGGCAGAAGGGCCGGCCACCGGCCCTTCCCTAGAACAGCGCACTCTCCACAACCCGGTTTCTCACTTTCAGCGCTTATACCTGTGTAAGGTATAGTTCATCAATATTCTTCTACCTGTGTAAGGCATACTACAGGTAAATTACAATCAATAGAAACAAATGGAGGCCAGTTTCGACCATGGGGACTCACAATTAATCAGCGGTAAATATAATTGAGACCACTGAGTCGTAGAGTTCCCCATACAGTAGGGTTTGAGACTATTGATGAACACAGTCATCGAAACGATACGTTTGAGAGAATCAAAGAAATATTTTTGTATGCCGAGCGCATATGCGGTGCGCAATGACGTACCGCAGTAGACGGGTTTATATGCCGATTCGATTGTCGGGTACAACGACGACCTAAACGTCGAGACTCAGACCTAAGCGCCATTAATTGTTGAAGGAAGCTAATATCCGATGAGGTCGCCGGGCTTGGTAGGACCGTTGAGGCTGGGGATGATGCCTTTCTGGGGCTCGCGAGAACTCGATCCTCGGATGTAGTATTGCATATGAGGTGTCGCACGTAGACGCCATTGGCGCGGCGAAGTGCGATCAACTCTCATCTCCCTCCTTGCGCGCAACTTGCTTCTCCATATTGAACTGGTGATTAAAATCTCTTGCAGAGCAGTCCAACGTACCGTTCAACGCATATTCCGTATACAATATTACTATCCAAGGTCCCCGCCTGCCAGCAAGTTTACCACCCTGGCGCCTGATAAGGGCACCAGCTACACATCCCTTCTGCTCGATTTAAACCTATGGGGCACCACCATGCACTCTCTTCCAGGCGAACGGATGAATCGAAAATGAGTACCGTCTCGCCAAAGAAAATCATTTCCTTCCTGATGTCCTCCACAATGAGTTCTTGTATACCGACCCACCACTCTTCTCCTTCAATGCCTGTTTGCTCGGCATTGGACGACGAGGGTACATAGTGGTGGCGTTCGTAAAACGACTTCCCATGCTGCATCCGCTTTATCTGGGGTGATGCTTGCGACGCTTTCGTGCATCACGTTTGCCAATAGGTTGTACTGGGGAAGGTCCGGCGTCCTTTGGGCAGCTTGACGACTGAGAAAGGATGTCAGCAAATTATCCCAGATTAGCAATAAATCAACGATGCACACTGCTATGCCATGTATTATTGTGATCAACCACCAGTGTATATAAGCGATGCCCTCGAGTTACGAATATAGAATGGATTTATAGGCAAACAGCCTTCGGAAACTCTATGGAGCTGGCATCAGCTCGAGGATATCCCAGCCCGTTGGCGCTGGTTTCAACACCGCGGACGCCGTGGGTTTCGTCGCAGATGAGGATCAAGTAGGACAGGACTTTGTAGGTTTATTTTCTCTCGATATCTTAAGGATTTGTTTGTCGTTCATAAATTGCATTTATTGGCAAACTTCCTCACCAACACCGTGGCGATTTTCCCGAGTCTCAAGAACCGCCCACTTTATCTAACTGGGGAGAGCTATGCGGGCACGTGCATCGTATGTTCTCAGTGCTTTGAATTATTGCGAAGTGTCTGATTTCGATGCTTCAGCCGTACATCTCGAAGACGCTCTTCAGCATGGCCAATCCGCCTAACATGAAGCCAGTAAAATCGCGATTGGAGATGGAGGTGAGCTAGAAACGATTCTGTCAAATCGATGTCAAACACTAACAAGTATTTACTGCCACATACGAATAGTTTGGCGTCATGACTGTAAAGGTCGTGGTGACCGGACGGACTGGGGGCTTCCTGGCGCTATCAACACCAGTCGCGACCGCCGATGGAATGGACCCAGACGCAGCGAGGGACGAGCAGAAAGGGGAAAAGGTCGCGGACCTCGATTGACTTTCTACCTGTACCGTACCAACCCTGCGTGCTTATATAGAAAAGTACAGCAAATGAGACCGGGAGGTACAGGGTGAAAACGTGTAGTCGAATCTTTCCGATTGCAAAACATCGAGTGACATCGGGAGGAGGAACAAAAGGATACAGGTCCGAGAACAAAGAAGAAAAACACGGAGAACAGAATTATAAAGCTCGTACGTTTGCTGACATGCTGGGAGATTGTCTCAAAACTCACTCGGAATACGGAGAGGTCAAGGTTGGAACAAAGATCCCGACCTGATTCGATCCAAACTCTCAAATGAGCAATTCCCTTACTCCAGCACTAAGATAAATACAAGACTAGGTCCTGACCCATACCTCCGTCAAGGGTAGGTGTAGGAGCCTCAGTTGTCGCCCTGGTTTTTCGCCTTCTAAACCTCTGAGGCGAGATCTTGCTTGAGACCCAAAAGCTCCTTGACTGCTTTCTCAAGCTCTTCTATCTCTTCTTGGCTCTCTCCTTTCTTCGCCTTGAGATCCCTTACGATTGGAAGTGGCGATTTGGGGTTTGTGAGCAAACAAAGGCGCTGGAGCTTGAACCTCTCGCCCGCCTCCAAGTTTTGCTGAACAACTACTAAGGTCCGAAGCGGAAGCTGTAAAGATGGTAGCCTTTAATTTATAGGCACCAATACCTAACCCAAGCTGTCATCTCACCACTCTCTCCAGTCCGTCATTGACGGTGTCAAGATGGCTTGGTAAGCAAGTATGGCTCACTTGACCCACTTTACTACCACTGACACAGACTCTGTTTGCGCATGATAGTGAGGTCTGCATACGTGGACATCGCAGTTCTCGTTGTGCACACACGGACAGACCACTGTTCGAAGTGCGCAAGAAAGGGCGTCCTATTACTCAATGTAATCATTGCCGTGATTTGAGGAAGGTCCAACAAGTCCATGTGCGTTGTGGATGTCGTAAGGAAGCTGGATGGATGGGAAAACGCAGTGGTGAGCATGGTGCTCCATCTTTCTCCTCACGAACCTGTAACGTCACTTACCTATCAAACTCCCATTTCTTAGGGAAGTCAAAGAATGCTAGTGATCCGATTGTCGATGAGGATCACACTGAATGTAGCTGTAATGAGACGGGCATTTGCCCCTGTGCCGTACCCCGGAGCGAGTCCAGCTCTCTACAAACTCCTAGTTCCCCACATACGCGAAGTTGCTATGGTTCCATTGGTCGACAGCCAGCAACTTCTCAATCTTCCTCCCAGGCTGAATCGCCGATCAACTGTCAATGCAACTCCCCACCGCCCCCTTTGAACTCAACAGATCATACCCTCTTGTCTTTTACGTCTGAGCTTCCTGATGGCGTTCGGCGAAGGAGAAACTCCGCGCCTCCGGCGTGTGCCTGTCCCGTAGTCCAGTCACCCTACACCCATGCAGCCGCTTCCAGTTCCACACACTCTTATTGTAACCAACCTCCTTTGACACGTCTTCCCCCAAATTTGGCCGAACGAACGTCCTTCGCGGATGGTCTCCATACACCCGCGAATTCGTACACGCCATCTTATGCAGATTCAGTGTTCCACGTTGACCCGCTGTTTAACCCCTCCCAACCCATGAATTCATCGCATGGTGCTGTCCGCTCGGAATCCTCTGGCCAGGCCCCACATTTCGCACCCTACCCAAACTATTCTCGCTCTCAAGGCTTGTATTCAAACACCTTGTTACCTCAAGAGCAGCCCCCATTCCACTCGCCAACATTACACGCACAATCCAACCCATCGGACCTTGCAGCACCGCAGAACATCGACCTTGTCACACCCTTAGCGCAAAAATCTAACCCAGCTACCTTAGAAGAGTTCTTTGCTTCTATTCCAACTCGAACCAGTCCGGGGGTCTCCAATGGATATGACGCAAACACGCAACACACCGCCACCTCGTCTGGCACTGTCTTTGCGGCACCAATGGCGCCAGTCGTTTCCAACTGCTCGTGCAGTGGTAGCTGCTCTTGCGTACTGTGCTCAGGCTCAAACCTAGGAGTAGTGTTGATGGGCGCATCGCTTGGGGTAGAACCAGACAACTGCCAACGCTGTAATGACTGCTTCGATTGTACATCATTGCTCAATGATTTACCGCAACTCATGCCTCTACGAGACGCAAGCGTAGCTGCCCTTTCCGCATTACGGACTGTCCCAGCACCGCAATTAGGAATGCAGTCGCAAATGGACGTCCAACGTCAACTCGATACACACCCCTCTTCTACCCTCCCGCTAGAACGGCATAATGACGTTCCGCCAAGCTGGGCAGCAGCCCCAGACCCAGAGATGCTCTCTTTTCTTCATAACAATTCACTTTTTGCGTCAGCTGAGGCAGAAATAGCCAACATCGCATGGCCTAACGATCTCCTGAGTGCACCGCTCGACAATTTGTGGCCTCTGAACGGTACATCTCACCAACTGGCTCCTACACAACAAGCGCAGAGCGGCAAGGCGCCTGTGACGCACGACTTAAGCTTCAGTGGACCTGTTGGTGATGCGTACCACGACATATCCAGAACCTCCCATCATTCCCCCTCAAAGTAATCGCGCCGTCTTGACCTCACTTTTCCACATTTCTTCGCTCATATCCACCAATGTATCTGTACCTTGTGTGACTTCTACCAGTTTCATTACTAATCGGAGGACTGTTCGAACTTCCACCCGCGCCTACGCCAAAGCAACGTTTTGCGATGCCTGACTCGTCGATCGCATATTCGGGCTCTAGGAAGCGGAAACGGGCTCATTTTAAAGATCTCTCACCATCGTATAAATCTGCGAGACACTCCTTCCGAGAAGCGGCGTCGTCGAGCGGGGTGAACGGTCGACCGACTGCGCCGATGAGACATGGTGGAGAGCTATGGAGTCAGGTGAGAACCGATCGAGGTGCCTTTCACGATGGAGACATAGGGAGGCGAACGGATGAATTTCGACATGTTGAAGCACGACAGAACCAAGAGCCCCTGGCGTCCAATAACTCAGGAGCGTTTGTCGTCGCTCCAGCACTCCAGTTAGAGATCCCTTTTCAGTTCTTCACCCACCCACCCCGACAGCCGGGCCTTTCGACTGCTGGTGGTCCTATCGAGGCGTACCGTACCACTCCTCCCACTACTCCGTCCCGTCCATTGAGGAGCCCAACAGCTCTAGCGATCTGGGCGGGGATTGTGGGAGTTCCTCCACCCTTGCCCAACTTTGGGCAGTCGATGCCCGTTGCGCATCTTCTGCTAGCAGATCCTATCTGCCTCCTCGGCATACCAAACATGGACCACATCTGGAATTCCCTACCTACTGGCACCTTCTGGGAGTTCGCACGATATGCCCTGTGTGAGGACCTCGACCCCAATGACCTCAGTGAGGTGGTGATTGTCAAGGCGCTCATTGGTGATACGAATACGCGAAATAGATCCAACTTAGAAGGAGTGGAAGTCATTCGTTCGTGGGACAATGGCTCAAGGCTGAGCGACGAAGACTCGCGTTGGCTTCAGGAACTGGATTGGGAGGCAAGGGCCATTGTGGAGGATAAAGGTCGCATGCTCAGTATCGGTGTGGACGGGGATATGGGTGATAACAACGGAACTGGCTATGGAGGTAGCAAGAGCCACTAGCACGATTCCCCTATTCACATGTCTCGCCCATCCTGTCAAACCAACCGACAGGGGCTGTACCCACGTTTGCTCTCGATTTGGGCCAGATGGGCTACTCCAGAGCCTCATTTGGCGCCCCTTGACGGACTTCCTTTTGATAGACGACTGACCTCTCCATGCCCCAATCAACAATGATTGCCAGAACTTACAATAGCCAAATAGCAATTAATATACATGCGCACAGTACAGTAAAAAGGGGTTAGGAATGTGACCTTCTAAAAATTTGGGTCCAAGAAGTGCCAAAGATAAAGTCGTCAAAATCAAGAGAGACGGATCGAGTACGCGATGTCACAGGGATTGTCAGGAGAGCAGGTGATTGCAGGCCTGCGCGACAGCCTCGGGGCACCCAGTACAGTAAGCCACCTGAGTCTCTGACCCAACCATCCTTGTCGGGTGTTGCACAAAGGCGAGCACTCATTGGATTACAAGAGGAAGATTGTATGGGATCATATGGAAATGCGTCCCACACACGAATGGTGTTGTCGTCAGACCCAGAAATGATGTGCCGCCCGTCAGGAGAGTAAGCAACGGACAGCACCAAACCACAATGCCCCTTGAGAGGAATCCCAACTGCAGCACCAGTATTGGCGTCCCATATTCGAATGGTGCCGTCCCTGGACCCGGAGGTGATGTACCGCCCATTGGGAGAGTAAACAACGGACAGCACCTGACCAGCACACCCCTGGAGCGGTTCCATGACTGTAGCACCAGTATTGGCATCCCAGATTCGAATAGTGTGGTCGTAGGATCCGGAGATGATGTACCGCCCATCGGGAGAGTAAGCAACGGACGACACCCAGCCACCATGCCCCCTGAGAGGCCTTCCAACTGTAGAACCGGTCTCGGCATCCCATATTCGAATAGTTCGGTCATCGGATCCGGAGATAATGTGCCGCCCATCGGGAGAGTAAGCAACGGAGAGCACCGAACCAGCATGCCCCTCGAGAGGATTGCCAACGGCAGCACCAGTCTCGGCATTCCATATTCGAATGGTTTCGTCTCCGGATCCGGAGATGATGTGCCGCCCATCAGGAGAGTAAGCAACGGAGAGCACTGAGCCAGCATTGCCCCTGAGAGGACTTCCAACTGCAACACCAGTCTCTGCATCCCAGAATTGAATGGTGCAGTCTTTGGATCCGGAGACGATGTGCCGCCCATCGGGAGAATAGGCAACGGAGAGCACTGAGCCAGCATGTCCCCTGAGAGGATTTCCAACTTCAGCGCCAGTCTCAGCATCCCAGATTTGAATGGTGCCGTTTTTGGATCCGGAGATGATGTGCCGCCCATCGGGAGAGTAGGCAACCGACCGCATCGAGTCAGTGACCCCCTTGCCAACTGCAGCACCGATATCGGCATCCCAGATTCGAATGGTGCAGTCGACTGAGCCGGAGATGATGTGCCGCCCATCAGGAGAGTAAACAATGGATTTCACTTCACCAGTATGCCCCTGGAGGCGAGTACCGACTGCAGCACCAGTCTCTGCATTCCAGATTCGAATGGAGTGGTCCGAAGACCCGGAGATGATCTGCCGCCTATTGGGACAGTAGGCGACGGAGTTCACCGCAGTATTCGTCACGAGAAGTTTTACTGCAGCACCAGTCTCCGCATCCCAGATTCGAATATTTCCGTCTATGGACCCGGAGATGATGTGCCGCCCATCGGGAGAGCAAGCAACAGACCGCACCCAGCCACCATGCCCCCTGAGAGGCCTTCCAACTGTAGAACCGGTCTCGGCATCCCATATTCGAATAGTTCGGTCATCGGATCCGGAGATGATGTGCCGGCCATCGGGAGAGAAGACGACGGACCACACCGACTGTGTGTGCCCCTTGAGAGGATTTCCAACTGCAGCACCAGTATCGGCATCCCACATTCGAATAGTATGGTCGCAGGATCCGGAGATGATGTGCCGCGCATCGGGAGAGTAAGCAACGGAGAGCACCGAGCCAGCATGCCCCTCGAGAGGATTGCCAACAGCAGCACCAGTCTCGGCATTCCATATTCGAATAGTTTCGTCTCCGGATCCGGAGATGAGGCGCCGTCCATCGGGCGAGTAAGCAACAGAGGTCACTCCCTCCCTATGCCCCGTTAGTGGCTCGCCAATGACAGTACCGGAACCAGCATCCCAGATTCGAATCGTGTTGTCGTCGGATCCAGTGATAACGCGGTACCCATTTGGGGAATAGCCCACACACCGGACTGCCTTTGCGTGACCAGTCCAATTCAATGGCGGCGCTGGCCATGACAACAGGTTTCCTCTTCGTATCTTGATGGCCCTAGTAAACTCTTTGCTGAAGATGCTTGATAAAGGCGACTGTGAGGGCAGGAATGGTCGCGTTGAGAGATAGATGTGTGGAGTGCTGAAGGCGATGGGGGTGTGGAAAGTGATCACGAAATGACACATATCCTGAATTTTTTCAAGAAGCATTGAATCCGCATCCTACAGCCAATTAGGATCATCTTGGAATGCAATCTAGCAGCAAGCCGACTCACCCTGACCCAGGATATCAACCGTCGAAGACTCAGAGCGCCAATTGGGGTCATTCCCATGATGCTCAACACTTCAATCCAAAACAATGGGTACAATCCTTCAAAGAAACCCTTCAAACTTCCCAACACCAATACGAGCTGATCGCGGTTTTCCTTGGAGCAAAGATGGTCCGACCAATGGAGAGAACTATACTGCAAGGCGTCGGAAATATTCTCTTTAATGCGGGCTGGGAGGTCTTTAATGTCTTTATTAGCGAGCCGGGAATCCTCGAGCTTGCAAATATTGAAACAGAGTTGCGTAACCATCGTATTAAGGCAAGTAATGCCCAGCTGCATATTCGCGTCTTGGAGATTCACTTGGTAGTCGCTGCGATGGTTGACAAAAAAGTCGTAGATCGACAAGTGCCGGAAACGAATTCCTCCATTGACCGCCTCATCTCGATATAGTAAGGAGCTGAGGGTATCAACACACCTCTTAACGAGATTTGGTTTCACCCCCGCCAGCTCTGCAACAGTCTGATCGCACAGTGCTCGGTACGGAGCCGTTGCAAGAACCACTCCGATCATCCGCTGGAACTCAGCATCATTGTGCACTATTTGTGCCTTTAGGATACTGGAGTAAAGTTCGTATAGAGATCCTAACCCAATGCCGGCCGAGTCTTGCAAGGCTGCCTTCAAAGACTCTTCAGGATCCTTGCAACGTTCAAAGACCAGAACAAGAGTCTTGATAAAGATAAAAAGGCCGTTCGCCCGAGAGATAACTCTGTTGAAGTCCGATTCTCCGGGCCATGGGGTAGGGATATGGTAATCCGAGACCACCAAATCAAACTGGCTTCGGGCGAATTTCCGCAAGTCAGCGCTGGCATCTTGATCTGTGGCCAAGTCATATGGTAAATACGACGAATGGGTGAGAGTATCAAAGAAACGTTTGATGTCGACCTCGGTTCTGCTGGTGATAATAATCTTGAGCCACGAAGCTTGGGCGGTTGCGTCCATCAGGACCTTCAGGACACCTGGGCGACTTCGGGAGTTGCCACACTCGTCAAATGCGTCAATGACAAAGACGAGGGCGTGCTCTGGTTGGCGAGGAAGGGAGCGAACGAGATCACAGAAGAGAGAGCTTTTCATTGACTCCGGAGTTATGTTCGGGTCGTCGCGAAGGTGTGTTGCTACAATAGTTCGAAAAGGGGGGAAGATTATGGCGAGTTTGTGGATGAATGTGGGAAGGATATTTATAGGCTCGCTCAAATTCGGGTCGTCTCTGCGGCAGAAAAACGCTCCAGCAAGGTGGTTTTGCTCGTGAAGGTTCGCGCAAATCGAATGGGCTAAGGATGTTTTTCCTATTCCAGGTGAGCCGTAGAACCAGTACGCATTTCTTTGTAGAACATTCCCCTGTCCCGGTTTATTGGCTACCCAGTCCATGACATGGTTGAGGAGAGATTGGCGGGTACCGTCCATACAGCAGAGGTCGCGGTGGTAGCCAGTCTCGACGGGTTTGAGGCGCCTCAACAAAAGGTCTTGCTCCGCTTGCTCTATGACGCGTCTCTGATCCACAGATTGATGAAATGAGAGCTTACTGGTCTCATTGACCAGATAGAGAGCCTCAACACCCACTGCACGGTCAAAATCTTCGATGATCTTGGTTAACTCTTTGTCGATTTCTTCGATCATCTCGTTGTACTCTGGGCCACCGATCGTTCTCGCTGCGATCATCAGCATTTGTCAAACCTAGGGGACGGTTACCTACCACGCTTGACATAATCGCATGATAATTGAGCGACCCTGTACATTACTTCAAACATTCGCGGAATGAGCTCCTTCAAGATTTCCGTCTCTTCGGAGACAATATCATCGGCGACCTTTTTCGCCACAGGCAAAATGCGCCGCAACCGATCAAAAAGGCCCAGGGGCATCTGGTCATGCTTATTTTTTTCCTTCAAGAGCTAAAATCGTCAAGCGTTACTTCTGCGCATGACGTGCCAGAAGCGAATACATACCTCAAAGGTGACGCTAGTAACACCAAAGATAGCCTTCGCAATTGGGTTCAACTGAGAGGTGTCAATGTGTCGTTCGCTTCCCGTGTGGATGTGGGAGGAACTGACCTCCGCGAAGACAGCCCCATATTTAATTGCCCTACCCACAAACTTCTCCGTTGATCCGCTCAGCAGTGGGGAGTATTCCTTTAACAACCCTTCGAGTTTATGGAGCGATGAGCGTAGAGCCTCCGTCTACGCAATTACTATTAGCCGGCTCGGGGCAGTGGCAAAGGTACGAACAGTAGTATTTGCAGAGAATCGTGATTCTAGAGAACCACTATGTTTTCCAATGACAACAGCATCTGTCCTTTTCTATCAGATCTACGCGGACTGGTTGGTGCTAACGACTGACTCAAAACGGTGAACTCCCGATCGTTAGAGCTCCAATATTTATCAAAGAGCGCTTGAAGGTCGATCACCTCGCTCGCGTCTCGGTACTTTGCCCAAAATGAATGACCGCTCTTCATTCGGATCTCAGCGCGGATCTGGGATATTGGAGAGACATCTCTGCACACGTACATCAATTAGTTAGCGTATTTGGTGGATAACGGACATACGGGCGTTCCGCTGGTGTCCAGGTGTGGCTGTCTTTCTGCAATAATTTTCTCTCCACATTCTCTACAAACAAGCTCAGCCTATACTCCCGATTCGGAGCATCTTGCAGTATAATTTCTATATGTTGGTCGAAATGAACGGTATGGACGTAAACTGAAGTGAAGCGCCTCACGGTCTAGATACAGACTTGGATTCGTCGTCAGTAAGAATGCACGAGGTACCATCGAGCCGTATGGTGCTCACAGGTTCTCTTTCTTGGGGTCTTGAGTCGTCATGATGTTGGGCGAGTAAGACTTGGGTAAACGCCCCGCTGTCAGATAGACGCGCTTTTGATAGCATGAGCAGTACAAAGGGATGCCCGGTTCCGTTGTCTCATCCCTTCAAACCTTAACTTGCACCCATAGACAGCTTGTGCTCACATCCCCCCATTCGGGAACGGGGGTTGAAAGAGCCTCCTGAGGGGAGATAACTCCAAGACCATACATATCTAATTAAGGACAAGACCGAAGAAGGAGTAAGGAAAGGCAATGGCGAAGGGGACGAGAATCAAGGGGTCACAAGCATATTGTCGAGCACTTGCCTTGCAGTGGGGAGGCACCAGGGCCGGACGTGATTCGCGAGCCTTCATCTCCAAGCGGAGACAGTTCCGTCGATCAGCTGCACTGCTATAGCCGTAGTGTACCGCGGGCCAATGCCACCGCGTGTCAATGCCAAGGGCGCTTCGCAGCTTACCCCCACCCCACTCCTCGCCAGCAGGGCCT
>Ga0307515_10007679_pt1 | contig 21251 bp, 18 predicted proteins | sample 17_EM_MG_FD_194513 | JGI IMG/M metagenome (GOLD analysis project Ga0307515, IMG submission 194513) | Populus trichocarpa ectomycorrhiza microbial communities from riparian zone in the Pacific Northwest, United States - 17_EM | ecosystem: Host-associated > Plants > Roots > Unclassified | place...
GAACAACCTATTGCGGCCTCGTCAGCGAAAAGCTGCTGGGCCAGACCGTGACCTTGATGGGCTGGGCCCATCGCCGCCGCGACCATGGCGGCGTGATCTTCATCGACATGCGCGACCGCGAAGGCCTGGTGCAGATCGTCTGCGACCCTGACCGCGCCGAGACTTTCAAGGTGGCCGAAGACGTGCGCAACGAGTTTTGCATCAAGCTGGTTGGCATAGTGCGCATGCGCCCCGAAGACAAGTTCAACGCCGCAATCACCAGCGGCAAGATCGAAGTGCTGTGCCACGAGCTCGAGGTGCTGAACCCGAGCGTCACGCCGCCGTTCCAGATCGACGACGAGAACCTGTCGGAAACCACGCGCCTCACGCACCGCGTGCTCGACCTGCGCCGCCCGGCGATGCAGAAGAACATGATCCTGCGCTATCGCGTGGCGATGGAGGTGCGCAAGTTCCTCGATGCCAATGGCTTCATCGACATCGAGACGCCGATGCTCACCAAGAGCACGCCCGAAGGTGCACGCGACTACCTGGTGCCCAGCCGTGTCAACGAAGGCATGTTCTTCGCGCTGCCGCAGAGTCCGCAGTTGTTCAAGCAGTTGCTGATGGTGGCCGGCTTCGACCGCTACTACCAGATCACCAAGTGCTTCCGCGACGAAGACCTGCGCGCCGACCGCCAGCCCGAGTTCACGCAGATCGATATCGAGACCAGCTTCCTCAACGAGGAAGAGATCCGCGGCATGTTCGAAGGCATGATCCGCACGGTCTTCCGCAGCACCATCGGTGTCGACTTGCCCGGCTACCCGGTGATGACCTACCAGGAAGCCATGCACCGCTTCGGCTCCGACAAGCCCGACCTGCGCGTGAAGCTGGAGTTCACCGAACTCACCGACGTGATGAAGGACGTGGACTTCAAGGTCTTCTCCGGCCCCGCCACCACGCCGGGCGGCCGCGTGGTCGCACTGCGTGTGCCGGGCGGCGGCGACATGAGCCGCAGCGAGATCGATGCCTACACCGAGTTCGTCAAGATCTACGGTGCCAAGGGCCTCGCGTGGATCAAGGTCAACGACGCCGGCAAGGGCCGTGAAGGCCTGCAGTCGCCCATCGTGAAGAACCTGCACGACGCTGCCATCGCCGAGACGATCGCACGCACCGGCGCGCGCAACGGCGACCTGATCTTCTTCGGGGCCGACAAGGCCAAGGTCGTCAACGACGCGATCGGCGGCTTGCGCGTGAAGGTCGGCCACAGCGATTTCGGCAAGAAGAACGGCCTGTTCGAAGACAAGTGGGCACCGCTCTGGGTGGTCGACTTCCCGATGTTCGAGTACGACGAGGAAGGCCAGCGCTGGAACGCGGTTCACCACCCGTTCACCGCGCCGAAGGACGGCCACGAAGACTACATGGACACCGACCCGAGCAAGTGCATTGCAAAGGCCTACGACATGGTGCTGAACGGCTGGGAACTCGGCGGCGGCTCGGTGCGTATCCACCGCGCCGAGGTGCAGAGCAAGGTCTTCAGCGCGCTGAAGATCGGCCCGGAAGAAGCGCAGCTCAAGTTCGGCTTCCTGCTCGATGCACTGCAGTACGGCGCACCGCCGCACGGTGGCCTGGCCTTCGGGCTGGACCGCCTGGTCACGCTGATGACCAAGGCCGAGTCGATCCGCGACGTGATTGCCTTCCCGAAGACGCAGCGCGCGCAAGATTTGCTCACGCACGCGCCGAGCCCCGTCGACGAGAAGCAATTGCGCGAGCTGCATATCCGCCTGCGCAACCCGCAGGTGGTGACGCCGACCTGAAGACGTCGAAGCGTTTCACCAGGGCAGCCGAGGCTGCCCTTTTTCATGCCTGACCGTGCCTAGGTTTGGCTTGATATGTTTCTCATTTTTGACAAAGCTGTTAATTTGCATAAAATGAGAAACACCATGCCGGCTGCCGCTCCTTTTGCCGATCAAGCCACCGTTGCCCAGCTCGGAGCGGTGGGACAGCACATTCGCCTGCGCCGCAAGGCGCTGCGCATCAGTGCCACGGCGGCCGCCGAAGCAGCAGGCATGTCCCGCGTCACCCTGCACCGCATCGAAGGGGGTGAGGCCTCGGTCACGATGGGGGCCTACCTCAACGTGATGACCGCGCTGGGGCTCGTGATGAACGTGATGCCACAAGTTGATCGAGAAGCGCCGATGGCGAGCGAAGTCGCTGACAATCGGGTATTGCCCGAGCACATTCGCCTGGCCGATTACCCCGCGCTCGCGCGCCTGGCCTGGCACGCGCCCGGCATGACTGAGCTCACGCCGGCCGAGGCCTTGAGCCTGTATGAGCGCAACTGGCGCCACCTCGACCGAGACGGTTTGGGCGAGAACGAGCGCGCGCTGCTGGCCCGCCTGGTCAAGCAACTGGGCAAGGGGCGGCTGCTTGTTTGAGCGCGCCCACCACCGCCGCATCGCGGCCGTGCTGGAGTCGCTGAACGCGAGCCTGCTGGTGCAGAAGAAGTGCCTGTTCGGCGGTGGCACCGCCATCGCACTGCGCTTTGGCGAGTACCGCGAATCCGTCGACATCGACTTCATCGTCTCCGACGTGGCCGGCTACCGTGACCTGCGGCAAATGCTGACGGGCCCGCAAGGCCTGGCCGCCATCACGCGGCCCGGCCACGTCTTGCAGGCGGTTCGAGAAATCCGCGCCGACCAGTACGGTCTGCGAACGCTGCTGCTGGCAGACCAGGCCGAGATCAAGTTCGAGATCGTGCTCGAAGCGCGCATCCAACTCGAGCCGCCTGGCAACGACGATGCTGTGTGCGGCGTCGCCGCGCTCACGCCGCTCGACATGGTCACCACCAAGCTGCTCGCCAACTCTGACCGCTGGGCCGATGACAGCGTGTTCAGCCGTGACCTGATCGACCTGGCGATGATGCAGCCTAAGGGAAAGTTGCTGAAGCTGGCGGTCGAGAAGGCGCAAGGCGCCTATGGCGAGAGCATTCAGGCCGACCTGGCCAAGGCCATTGCCCATTTGCTCGGGCGAGAAGGCCGGCTCGAGCGCTGCATGGCCGCGATGCAGATCAAGCTGCCCAAGGCGCTGCTCTGGCAGCGGATCAAGGCCTTGGCCCCACGCTGATCGGCAGGCCCCAAGGCCCAGTACGATGCGCCGATGCCCAAGATTCCCGAATCCGTCCTCATCGTCATTCACACCGACGAACTCGAGGTGCTGCTGATCGAACGGGCTGACCAGCCCGGCTTCTGGCAGAGCGTCACCGGCTCCAAAGACCGGGTCGACGAGCCGCTCGCCGAGACGGCGGTGCGCGAGGTGGCCGAAGAAACCGGCATCACCATCGGCTCGCCCGCCGTCCCGCTGGCCAACCTGCGCGACTGGAATCTGCGCAACGTCTACGAGATCTACCCGGTGTGGCGCCACCGCTATGCGCCGGGCGTGACACACAACACCGAGCACGTGTTCGGACTGCGCGTGCCGCGCGGCACACCCATTGCTCTGGCACCGCGAGAGCATCTTCGCTACCAATGGCTACCGTGGCGCGAGGCCGCGGACCAGTGCTTCTCGCCATCCAACGCCGAAGCCATTCTTCAACTTCCAAGGTTCTCATGACCCGCGGCGCTGCCTCATCCACCCTGCACCCCGCGCACGTGCTGCGGGTGGCCACCTACAACATCCACAAGGGCGTGCGCGGCATCGGCCCGCGCAAGCGGCTCGAGATCCACAACATCGGCCTCGGTGTCGAAGCGCTCGATGCCGACGTGATCTTTCTGCAGGAAGTGCGCAACTTCAACCACGGCGAGGCACTGCGCTTCCCCGACACGCACTTCGGCTGGCCGCGTGTGCCGCAGGCCAACCACCTGGCGCCCGAAGGCTATGACGTGGCCTACCGCACCAACGCCATCACTCACGACGGCGAGCACGGCAACGCGCTGCTGTCGCGCTGGCCGCTGGGCGAAGACATCGGCCACCACGACGTGTCCGATCACCGCTTCGAGCAGCGCGGCCTGTTGCACGTGCTGGTCGACTGGCACGGCACGAAGGTCCATGCCATCGTCGCGCACCTGGGGCTGATGCATGCCAGCCGCGTGCGCCAGGTGGAGCGCATTGCCGCCTTCCTGTCGAGCAAGGTGCCACGCAACGAACTGGTGGTGCTGGCCGGTGACTTCAATGACTGGGGCGAGAAGCTCGACGCCCCCATGCGCGATATGGGCCTGCAGCGCGCCGAGCACGTCGGCAGCGCGTCGCAGCGCACCTTCCCGTCGCGCGTGCCGCTGTTCTCGCTCGACCGCATCTACACGCGCGGCTTTCGCTGCACCTCGACCTTCGTGCCGCGCGGCAATGCATGGGCGCGCATGTCCGATCACCTGCCGCTCGTGGCCGACCTCGAACTCGCCTGATGCCTGACGACCGCACCGATGACCGCAACCACGAAGCCGATTCGCTGATGCGCGCGTGGCGCCGCGCGGTCTACAGCGGCGGCAACAAGGCTGAGCTGCTGCGTGGCGGCGACGCGTTGTTTCCGGCCATGGTGAGCGCCATCGAGAAGGCGCGCCACGAGGTCTGGCTCGCCACCTACATCTACGACAACCACGGCACCGTGGCCACGGTCACGCAGGCCTTGGTCGACGCCGCACGGCGCGGCGTGCAGGTCAAGGTGCTGGTCGACGGCTTCGGCACGCGCAGCAACCTGCAAGAGCTGCGCATGCAGTTCGACGACGCCGGCGTGCTGATGGCCGTGTTCCGCCCGCTCGACCGCTGGTGGAGCTGGCTGCAGCCCGGCCAGCTGCGCCGGTTGCACCAGAAGCTGTGCGTCGTCGACGACGAGGTGGCCTTCGTCGGCGGCGTCAACCTGCTCGACGACCGCTTCGACCAGGTCCACGGCTGGAGTGACGAGCCCCGGCTCGACTACGCCGTGGAGCTGCGCGGCCCGGTGGTCGCCGCCGTCGAGCAGGCCACGCGTGCCTTGTGGACGCGGGCTCGCATCGGCCGCCACTTCGGCAAGGAGATGGCGGCGTTGGCTCGCAGCGCCGAGCCGGTTGCGCGCGCCAAGCGTTTGCTGCGGCGCTTGCGCATGCCCAAGGGCACGGCGGTGGGCAGCGGGCTCGACGATCTGCTGCCGGTGCGCGCATCGTTCGTGATGCGCGACAACCTGCGCCGGCGCCGCGCCATCGAGCGCAGCTACATCGACGCGATCCGCAACGCACGCGAGCGCGTCGACCTGATCTCGCCCTACTTCTACCCAGGCCGCGCCTTCATGCGCGTGCTGCTGAGCGCCGCCAGGCGCGGCGTTGAAGTGCGCCTGCTGCTGCAAGGCAAGGTCGACTACCGCATCGCCGCGCTGGCAGCGCGTGCGCTGTACGACGAGCTGATCAGCGCCGGCGTGCGCGTGTTCGAGTACACGCCGGCCTACCTGCACGCCAAGATCGGCCTGGTCGATGACGGCTGGGCCACGGTGGGCAGCTCCAACATCGACCCCTTGTCGCTGCTGCTCAATCTCGAAGCCAACGTCGTGATCCGCGATGCAGACTTCACGAATGCGCTGGCCGCGCAGTTCGAAGCCGCCGCGGCCGCTTCGCGCGAGATCGACCCGACGCGTGCGCGCTTGCGCTCGCTCCAGGGCGCACTGCGGCGCGGGTTCGTGGCCTGGTGCGCTCACATCTACCTGCGCATCGCCGGTTCGACTGGACGCTATTGAGCGGTAGCCATGGACCTCATCGTCCAACGCCCCGAGGGCCTGTATTGCCCGCCCGGTGATTTCTACATCGACCCGTGGTGGCCGGTCGATCGGGCCGTCATCACCCATGCGCATGGCGACCACGCGCGCATGGGCCACGGCCACTACCTCGCCACGGCCCAATCCGAAGGCGTGCTGCGCTCGCGGCTCGGCGAGATCACGCTGCAGACGCTGAGCTACGGCGAGGTGATCGACCACCACGGCATGCGCCTGAGCCAGCACCCGGCCGGCCATGTGCTGGCGTGGCACCGAACTCTTCGATGCTTTCCTTTGGACGCAAAGAACGCGAAGAAAGACGCAAAGGTCGCAAAGAAGCTTCTGTATTCCTCTGCGATCTTTGCGTCTTTCTTTGCGACCCTTGCGTCCAAAAAGACGTCACCCAGAGCAGTGCCTTGCGCAGAGTGGATCCCGGCGTTCGCCGGGATGACGGAGGCAGGGGCGAGGCGTGGCCATGAAGCGCTTTGCCCAGCTTTTCAACGAGTTCGATGCGAGCACGGCCACCAACGCCAAGGTCGACGCATTGAAGCGCTACTTTGATCAAGCCAGCGATGCCGACGCCGCCTGGGCGGTCTACTTCCTCTCCGGCGGCAAGCCGCGTCAGGTCGTGCCCACCGGCACGCTGAGCGAACTCGCCCGCCAGCGCGCCGACATTGCGCCGTGGTTGTTCGACGAGTGCTACCAGGCGGTCGGCGATCTGGCCGAGACCATTGCCCACGTACTGCCGGTGGCCGCGAACGTCAGCGACGTGAGCGTCGCCACCTGGATCGAGCAGCGCTTGCTGCCGCTGCGCGACGCCACGCCCGAGCAGCAGGCCGAACGCATTACCGCCTACTGGGACGAACTCGACACGACAGGTCGCTTCCTGCTCACCAAGCTCATCGGCGGCGGCTTTCGCGTCGGCGTGAGCAAGCTGCTGGTGCAGCGCGCTCTCGCCGCGCACGCGGGGTTGGACGCGAAGCTGATCGCGCAACGCATGATGGGCTTCACCGACAAGACCGCGCGGCCCGACGCGGCGCTGTGCCGCAGCCTGTTGTCGCACGACGCGGTGCCGCAGGCCGATTCGGGCCAGCCCTATCCCTTCTTCCTGGCGCATGCGCTCGAGCTACCGCTGTCGGATTTCGAGCCGAAGCTCGGCCCGCCGAGCGACTGGCTGGTCGAGTGGAAGTACGACGGCATCCGTGCGCAGGTGGTTCGCCGCGCCGGCAACATCTGGGTCTGGTCAAGGGGCGAAGAGCTCGTCACCGATCGCTTCCCCGAAGTGGTGGCACTCGCAGGCCAGCTGCCCGACGGCACCGTGCTCGACGGCGAGATATTGGTATGGAAAGACGGAAAACCCGCCCCCTTCAACCTGCTGCGGCAACGCATTGGCCGCAAGACCCTCAACAAGAAAGTTCTCGCCGACGCGCCGGTCAGCTTCATGGCCTACGACCTGCTGGAATGGCAAGGCGAAGACGTGCGCGAGTGGCCGCAACACAAGCGCCGGGAGACGCTGATGGAGCTGACACGCGGCACCACGCTGAACGTCTCACCCGTCGAGCAGCGCACCACCTGGCAAGAGCTGGCCACGCTGCGCGAAGAGTCGCGCGCCCGCGGTGTCGAAGGCTTCATGCTGAAGCACCACGCGTCGCGCTACGGCAGCGGCCGCACCAAGGCCGACGGTACCTGGTGGAAGCCGCGACCCGGCGCAGCCCGATGCGCTGCAACTCGTCGCTTTCGCCAAGGCCTATTCGGGCCTGACCGACGAAGAGTTCCGCGAGGTCGACCGCGTGATCCGCGCCACCACGCTGGAGAAGTTCGGCCCGGTGCGCAGCGTCAAGCCCACGCTGATGTTCGAGCTGGGTTTTGAAGGCATCAACAAGAGCCCACGGCACAAGAGCGGCATTGCGGTGCGATTCCCCCGCATGCTGCGTGTCCGAAATGACAAGCCGCTGCACGAAGCCGACACATTGGCGACACTGCAGGCCTTGATGAACGTGGGGAATGAGACATGACGAGCTACGACTGTGACCTGTTCGTGATCGGCGCCGGCAGCGGCGGCGTGCGCGCCAGCCGCATGGCCGCGCAGCGCGGCGCGCGGGTGGTGGTGGCCGAGGCCGGCCCGCTGGGCGGCACCTGCGTCAACGTCGGCTGCATCCCGAAGAAGCTCTACAGCTACGCCTCGCACTACGGCGAACTCTTCGAACAGTCGCACGGCTTCGGCTGGAAGAGCGAGAAACCGGTGTTCGACTGGGCCGTGCTCAGGCAGCGGCGCGCTGCCGAGATCACGCGGCTCAACGGTGTGTACGAAGGCCTGCTCAGCGGTGCGGGCGTGCAGCTGCTGCGCGGCTGGTCGCGGCTGGTCGACGAGCACACCGTCGAGGTCGACTCCGAAGGCGGCGGGCAGCGCCTCACCGCAAAGCACATCCTGCTGGCCAGCGGCGGCGAGCCCACACCCGCCACCGGGCCGGGCGCCGAATGGGCGCTCAACTCCGACGCGATGTTCGACATCGACCCGTTCCCGAAACGGCTCGTCGTGCTGGGCGGCGGCTACATCGCCTGCGAGTTCGCGTCCATCTTCCAGGGCCTCGGCTCGCAGGTGACGCAGGTGCACCGCGGCCCACAGCTGCTGCGTGGCTTCGACACCGAGGTTGCCCGGTTCGTCGCCACCGAGATGCGCAAGAAAGGCCTCACGCTGAAGCTCGACAGCACCATTACCGGCGTCGAAAAGGTCGGCGGTGTGCAGCGCGTGACGCTGAGCGACGGCAGCGTGATCGAGGCCGACGCCGTGCTGCACGCCACCGGCCGCCGCCCGCGCGCCACCGGCATGGGCCTCGCCGAGCTGGGCATCACGCTCAACGCCGATGGCTCGGTGCCCGTCAACGAGCATCTGCAGACGAAGCTGCCGTCCATCCATGCGATCGGCGACCTGATCGGCCGCAAGGCGCTCACACCGGTGGCGCTGGCCGAGGCGATGTACCTCGTCGACCAGCTCTTCGGCCGCGCCGAAGGCAAGGCGCCACGCCACCCGATCGACTACGACCTCGTGCCAACTGCAGTCTTCACCCACCCGAACATCGGCACCGTGGGCCTGAGCGAAGAAGCCGCGCGCGCCAAGTACGGCCGCGTGCGCGTCTACCGGGCCGACTTCAAGGCACTGCAACACACGCTGAGCGAAAGCACCGAGCGCACGCTGATGAAGCTGCTGGTCGACGATGCGAGCGACCGCGTGGTCGGCATGCACATGGTGGGGCTGGACGCCGGCGAGGTGATCCAGGGCTTTGCGGTGGCGCTGCAGGGCGGGCTCACCAAGGCGGTGTTCGACCGCACGCTGGGCATTCACCCGACCGGCGCCGAAGAGTTCGTCACCCTGCGCGACGTGCTGCGCGTGGCGGAGGCTGCGCAGAACCCATGACTTCGGCTCCTTTCTCGCTGCGGCGCATCGCCGTCTCGGCGTTCGGCCCTTCGCTGCTCTTCGGCCTGGGTGAAGGGGCCATCCTGCCGGTGATTCCGCTCACCGCGCGCGAGCTCGGTGCGTCGGTGCCGATGGCGGCGCTCATCGTCACGCTGATCGGCGTCGGTTCGCTGGTCAGCAACATCCCGGCGTCGCTGATCACCATGCACCGTGGCGAGCGCTGGGCCATCGTTGCCGCGGCGCTCTGGTGTGCTGTGGCCATGGCCTTGTGCGCGTTGACGGGCCACCTGGGTGTGTTCGCGCTCGGCAGCTTCATGGTTGGCATGTCGCAGGCCGTCTTCAGCCTCGCGCGGCAGAGCTACCTCACCGAGGTGGTGCCGGTGGCGTTCCGCGCGCGTGCGCTGTCCACACTGGGCGGGTCCATGCGCATCGGCCTGTTCATCGGCCCCTTCATCGCGGCCGCGGCGATCCACCGCTACGGCATCGTCGGTGCCTATGGCGTGGGCGTTGCGGCGCTCGTTGTCGCGGCACTCGTGGCCGCGCGCATTCCCGATCTCGAGGCACGGCATGCCGGCGCGCAGCCGGGTGCGGACGAACCCCAGCCCGCAACGCCCACGCTGCTGTCGACGCTGCGCGACCACCGCCACGTCTTCGTCACGCTCGGCGTCGGCGTAACGCTGGTCAGCGCGGTGCGGGCCACGCGGCAGGCGCTGATCCCGCTGTGGGCCGACCACCTGGGCCTCGCGCCTTCGGTCGCCTCGCTGATCTACGGCCTGGCCGGCGGCATCGACATGCTGGTGTTCTACCCGGCCGGCAAGGTGATGGACCAGAAGGGCCGCCGCTGGGTCGCTGTGCCGTCGATGATCATCATGGGCGTGGCGCTGCTGCTCACGCCCTTCACGAGTGGTGCGACAACGCTGCTGATCGCCGCGATGGCGATCGGCTTCGGCAACGGCATCGGCTCCGGCATGGTGATGACCATCGGTGCCGACCACTCGCCGTCGCACGGGCGGGCCCACTTCCTCGGCGTGTGGCGGCTGATGTCCGACCTCGGCTCCTCGTGCGGGCCGGCGCTGCTGTCCTTCCTGGCCGCCACGCTGTCGCTCGGTGCCGGCATTGCCGTCACCGGCGTGATCGCCTTTGCCGCCGCCGCGCAGCTGGCCTACTGGATTCCACGCGCGCACACGCGGCGGCCAACGCGCTGAAACCCACCTACTTGCGGACCAGCGGGATCTGCAGGTTCGTAGGGCGGTTCTCTTCCTTGTCGAAGCCGCGCCCGTCGATGTTGCGGGCGCCCCAGAACAGCATGTCGTGGCTCAGGTACACGAGGTCGTACTCCATGAAGTTGCGGCCTTCGGCCAGCCCGAACGGCACGAACGCCTTGCCGAACACGCTCTGCGCGCCGTTCACTTCCCACTTGGCGTAACCCTTCGCGGCCACCTGGTTCAGCAGGTCGGCGAAGCCCTGGATCAACGGCGTCACTTCGTAGCCTTCGTCGGCGACGAAGTCCACCTTCTGCGCACCCGCGGCGATCGGGTGCGGGCCGCGCCAGAGCATGTGCCCCTTGATGAGGATCTTTGCCAGCGGCACGGCGCCGTTCGCGTCTGCCGAGTTGACGATGCTCAGCTCGAAGCGGTCGCCGTCGAGGTATTTGAACGCGCGCTTCAGATAGAAGGGCTTCAACGTTCCGTCTGCGTTCTTGCCGGCGCTGGGGCGGATCTCGGGCGCAATGCTCACCCAGTCGCCGATGAGGCTCTGTCGGGTCTGGTCGATGTTCATGACGGTTTGTCCTTCAGGTTTGGCAGGCGGGGTGGGCGCCGAAGCGCAGGCGGCGAGACCCATCGCCGCAGCGAGCGACAGGGCCAGTGAAAAGCGTCGTAGGCGCATGAGTTGCACTCCCGATGAGGTGGTGCCCGGTGGGGCAGGAGCCGTGGCAAACGCAGGGGCTCCTGAGTGTGTCGGCATGAGGATGATAATTGAAATCCTGAATGCGCGCAGACGCGCGGGTGGCGCCTGCCGGGTCACCACCGAGAAGGCGTCACCCATAATTCACCCATGGGGTATTCGAAGGCTGACAAGCTCGAAAGTCACGAGCGCATCGTCAAGGTCGCGGCAGATCTCTTTCGCGAACTGGGGGTCAACGGCATCAGCGTGGCCGACCTGATGCAATACGCGGGGCTCACGCACGGCGGCTTCTATCGCCACTTTTCCTCTCGTGAAGAGCTGGTTGACGAAGCCGTGGAGCGCGCGCTGAAAGACGGCAGCGCCGTCGCCGACTCCATTGCCGCCGCTCCCCAATCGAACATCGACTCCGTGGTCGACGCCTACCTGAGCCTGGCGCATCGCGACAACATTGCATCGAGCTGCGCCGTGACCGCGATGGCCAGCGACGTGGCCCGCAGCGGTGACCGTGCCCGAGCGGCCTACACCCGCCAGGTCGGCCGCTATGTGGAGCTGATCTCGAAACTCATCGAACACCAGCCGCCGAAGAAGCGGCGCGCCCATGCACTGGAGAGCCTGGCCACGCTGGTCGGTGCGCTGTCGATGGCGCGCGCCGTCAACGACGACAAGCTGTCGAAAGAAATCCTCAAGACGGCCGCCGATGCGCTGAAGGCAAGGCTTGCCGCAGCAGCGCCGGCAGGCGGCCGCCATGCGTGACCAGCCCCTGCTGATCGCCCTGGTGGCGGTGCAGTTCTTCGTTCACGCGATGGGCTGGTCCATGGCTGCTCACCTCACCCAGCGCTGGCGTGCGGCCGAAGGCCTGTTCGCGGCGCACTGGCTGCTGCTCTCGGCGGGGCTGATGATGTACGTGCCGCCCTGGGCTTCGGGCAGCCCGCCGCGCAACCTGGGCGATTTGCTGATCGTCGGCGCCATCGCCGTGCAGCACTGCGGCATGGCGCTGTACTGGGACCAGCGCCCCCGTGTTCGCAGCTACCTCGCCCTGCTGGCCTTCACCGTGTCGATGCTCGTGCTCAGCATGGCGCAAGAGAACGGCCACGGCCTGCGCGTGGCCAACGTGTGCGTCGGCGCGGGCGTGATGCTGCTCGCCACGGTGCGGATGATCTGGCAGCGCTGCTCGCCCGCGCCGTGCAGGCGCTGATCGTGGGCTCCAGCACCAAGATATCGATCGACGCGCCCGGGCACTCGAACGTGCCGTTCGCCATCCTCGTGATGTTCGTCGGTGGCATGGTCAACCTCGCGCACATCCGCCTCGTGCTCGGCCGCGTGCTGCAGCACCTGACCACGCAGGCGCTGACCGATGCACTCACCGGCGCCGTCAACCGCCGCGGGCTGATGCAGCGGCTCGAAGAGATTCACCTGCGCGCGCGGCAAGGCGAGCCCGGCTATGTGGTGTTGATGGTCGACGTCGACCACTTCAAGGCCGTCAACGACGAACACGGCCACAGCGAGGGCGACAACGTGTTGCAGCGCGTGGCCCAGAGCCTGCGCGATGGCCTGCGTGCCGGCGACGTGGTTGCACGCTGGGGCGGTGAAGAGTTCTGCGTGCTGCTGCCACGCATCCGCCTGGCCGAGGCCCAGGCGCTGGCCGAGCGGGCATTGCTGCAAGTGGCCGCCTCCGGCAAGCCGCGGGTGACCATCAGCATTGGCATGGCCGAAGCCGACCTCGCGTCAGAAGGCGCAGAGGCCGTCATCCGCCGCGCCGATGCGGCGCTGTACCGCGCCAAGAAAGCAGGGCGCAACCGCGTCGTTGCCGCGGGCGACGTCGCACCGGCCTGAGCGGCCGCGTTGTGCCGCCCGATCAAGCGCCCGCCGACACCTGGTCGAGAAAGCCGACCACCCGGCGAATGCGGCCGCCCTGCAGCGAGACCACGTCGCTGCCCTTGATCGGCGGCTCGGCACCTGCAGGCCCGAGCGACCACGAGAAGCGCGCATGCTCGCCATGGCCGTCGGGCGTGCCGATGAGCGAGAAGCGGAATCCAGGGAAGCGTTCGTGCACCGCACCGATGAGCCCGCCGATTTGCGCCGGCCCTTCGCCGCTCATCAGCGGGTCGGTGTAGCTGGCATCGGCGGTCCAGTGCTCGCGCAGCAATGCGGCACGCCGTGCGGCGTCGGCCTCGTTCCAGGCTTGCAGGTAGGTGGTGGCGATGGTGGTGGCGTCTGACATGGTGAGTCCTTGGTGGTGAGCCGTCGTATCGCGGCATGGGTGACCGTAGGACTCGCGTTGCAGCCGGTCGATGACGTGGGAGGTCATCGCCGGCTTCACATCGTTCGTGGTTTGACGAGACGTCCGCCCGCTGCACTCACGAACCGGCACATCGTTGGCGATCGAGTGGACGACTGTCACGAGCAGCCACATCAGTCGACTTCGATTCCAAAACTGCACTCGCCGTGAGCGGAGTCGGAGTCTGTCAAGGGCCGCATGAACAAGCCTGGGCATCCGTGCCGCATGTATCCTCAGCCTCTTTACTCAAAAGGATCGATATGGCACTGGCAAAGAAGAAGCGCGTAGGCAAGAGAACCATTTCCGCCAAACAAGTCAGAAAGACGGCCAGCGGCAGAAAGAGCCGCAAGTCCGACGGCACCCAGCCGCCAAAGGCGGTAACTCCTGCTTCGACGCCAGCGGCGTCCTGACCACTCGGGCAGGCAGATCGCGCCAAGCCGCTCCGGCTTGGCCGCTCGCGCGCTACTCAGCGGCCCCACGGCAACTCCAACGCCCCGGAGCGCCGGTAGAACGTTCGGCTCTTCACCGGCCGCCGAGCGCTGCTTTCGGGAGGTCGATCGAACGGTCGTGTACACGAGACTGAGCCGCCGACTGCGGCTGACCCTGGCCCACGTGCGCCCCTAGCGTTCGCCGACAGCGCTGAAGCGCTTCATGCCGCCGACGGCCTTCGGGTCGCCGGGGAAGTCAGTGCGGCAAGCGGACGCTCCACGATCCACAACATGACCGTTGCAAGACAGTTCTCTGCCGTTGACGCGCGCCGCCATGTGGCCGTGATCGGCGCAGGCGCGGTGGGCTGCGCGACTGCCATCGAAGCCCTGCGCGCGGGCCTGCGAGTGACCGTGGTGGAGCCCGGTGAGCCGGGCGGAACGCAGGCCACCAGTTACGGCAATGCCGGCTGGCTCTCCTCGCATTCGGTGGTGCCGCCCGCGTTGCCCGGAGCCTGGCGCAAGGTGCCGGGCTGGCTGGCCGATCCGCTCGGACCGCTGGCGTTGCGCTGGCGCCATCTGCCGCGCGCCACGCCGTGGCTGCTGCGCTATCTGGCCTCGGGCTGGACGGAGGCGCGCGTGCAGCGCACGGCCGAAGCTCTGCGCACGCTGCTGGCAGATGCGCCGATGCTGCACGCGCTGCTGGCGGCCGAGGCGGGCGTGCCCCAGCTGATCGAACAGCGCGGCCTGCTGCATGCCTACCGCTCGCGCTCGGAGTTCGACGCTGACGCGCTGGGCTGGCGCGTGCGCGGGCGCGTCGGTATTCGATGGGAGGAGTGGGACGAAGACGAACTGCGTCGCCGCGAACCCGATCTCGACGAGCGGTACACATTCGGCATCTTCGTGCCGGAGGCGGGGCACTGCCGCAACCCCGGCGCGTACGTGGCCGCGCTGGCGCGACATGCGCTCGCTACCGGCGCCCGACGCGTGGCTGCGCGCGCAACGGGCTTTCGCATCGACGGCGGCCGGCTGCGCGCAGTGCGCACCGAGGCGGGTGACATTGCCTGCGACGCCGCGGTGATCTGTGCCGGCGCGCGCTCAGCTGCACTCGCGGCGGCGGCCGGCTCGCCGGTACCGCTGGAATCGGAGCGCGGCTACCACGTGGTGGTTGAAGACGCGATGGTCGGCCCGCGCACACCGGTGATGGTGGCCGACGGCAAGCTGATCGCGCACTGGATGGACGGTGGGCTGCGCGCGGCCGGGCAGGTCGAGATCGGCGGCCTGGAGGCTGCGCCCGACTGGCGCCGCGCCGACATCCTGCATCGGCATTTGAAGTCGATGTTTCCGCGATTGGCGCAGACTGCACCGGATGCGCCTTCCGTCAAGCGCTGGCTCGGTCATCGTCCGAGCATGCCCGACGGTCTGCCCTGCATCGGGCCGGCCCGCGCCAGCGCCGACATCGTGCTGGCCTTCGGCCATGGTCACGTCGGTTTGTGCGGCTCGGCGCGCACCGGCCGCCTGGTCGCGCAGCTTCTCGCGGGCGCGGCGCCGGAAGTTGCTTTGGCGCCTTTCGACCCGCGGCGCTTCGGTTGACAAGCGCGGGCAGGGCCGGACATCCGACGGCGCCACCTGCACCTTCAGCGACGAGAGTCACGCGGCGGGGTTGTCGATGTCGGCATCGCTCAGCGGCTTGGCCATCAGGCTCATCACCTCGTGCTTGCGGGTGCCGCCGCGGTAGGCCTTCAGCGGAGCGCGGATGGGCGTCGCCGAAGTCGATGTGAAGGCGGAAGGCGCAGACGTGGTCATCCGCCGCGCCGACGCGGCGCTGTACCGTGCCAACAAGGCAGGCGCAACCGCGTCGTTGCAGCGGGCGACATCGCACCGGCCTGACCGGCCGCGTGGGTGGAATGGGCGCCCGATCAAGCGCCCGCCGGCACCTGATCCAGAAAGCCGATCACCCGGCGAATGCGGCCGCCTTGCAGCGAGACCACATCGCTGCCCTTGATCGGCGCCTCGGCACCCGCCGGCCCGAGCGACCCGAGAAGCGCCCATGGTCGCCATGGCCGTCGGGCGTGCCGAGCAGCGCGAAGCGAAAGCCCGGAAAGCGCTCGTGTACCGCACCGATGAGTGCGCCGATCTGCGCCGGCCCTTCACCGATCATCAGCGGGTCGACGTAGCTGGCGTGCGCAGTCCAGTGGTCTTGGCGACGCTCCGCGGCATCTGGACAGCCATTTCGTGTGCCAGGCACGAGTACCGACGTCAATTCACGGTGGCGCTAAGCTCTGCGAACGACCTAGCTGCCTTGCCGGAAAAGAACGATCCTCATGTTGACTTCACCTCTTGCTCTAATCGCTCAACTTAGGTTTCAGCTTGACCAGCTAGGAGCGAGAAACGCGCATCATGAGTTTGAGCACCTGTGCCGGCATTTCTCTCGGGAAGCCATAACTCCCAACATCCTGCCAGCCACGGGTCCAGTAAGTGCTGGAGGCGACCAAGGTCGAGATTTCGAGACGTTCACAACATTTATTGCCGGCAAGCCAAAGGACTCGACGCTCTTCTTCGGAACCGGGGAATCTAAACCGCTGGTCTTCGCGTGCACGCTTCAGAAGAAGAATCGCCTTGCGAAGAAGATTGAAGGTGACGTGATTGCGATCTGCGCGGCAGGGGCACCTCACATCATCTACTACTTCAGCAATCAGGACCTGCCAGTCGCCAAGCGGCACGAGCTGCAGGAATGGTGCGTCAACAAGTTTGCGTGTCGCCTGGAGGTGTTCGACGCACAGGCGCTTTCTGAGCAATTGGCGCGCCCCGACTTGTTTTGGATTGCCGGAGCGTATCTTCATGTGCCGGCCGAACTACTTCCAGCCCCTAACGAGAGCGGCGGCTCTGCCTATGACAAGGCACGCGAAAGATGGATTGACGGCGGCGCGGTTCCGAGTAACTACGCACACTTTCTCGAGATAAAGCTCGGAACACGGCGAGCGACTTTCAACGCCAGTTTGAAGTCGGACCTGAGCCGATGGATTCAGACGATGGAGGCCTTTCTCGCAGACGGAGTTCCAGCAGATCTTCAGCGGCGTGCCGTTTATGAAATCTGTGTGGCCACCTTGCGCGGTTTGCATGATTTGACTCCAAGGAAGGCACTGGTCGAACGGTACTTCGAAGATTGGGGGGCGCCGCTGCATGAGCCGGCCGCTTTGCAGGACGCCACAGTCCTGCTCAGCTACTGTTCGACTGCAGCCTCGATTGGTGAGCTGGAGATGGAAGCGCAGAGACTCCACGATTGGAGCGTCGGCTTGATCAAAGCGATCGATCGGTCCATCGCTGGCGCTCCGGGCCCGAATTCGTTGGCAGAAGTTCTGTTCGTTCGTGCTTACGCCTCAAATTTTGTGTACTCGAAAGGCATCGTCCCTGGCTTCGATTTGGAAGATATCTTTTACTGGTGGTTCAGGCTTGTCGGTGCTGCCGAAAAGGCCCCTCTGTTCCCCGTTGAAGGTCTTGCAGACCTGCTCACAAACCTGACCCCGCTGCTGGGCGATGACGAAAGATTCTCGAAATTGACTCCCCGTGTGGATCAGCTACTCGAGAATCGGTCGAAAGGCTATGTCGCAGCGGAAAAATGTCGAGATCGTGCTGTTGCCTTCATGAAATCGGGCAAGCCCCTGGAAGCCATAGCGGAGTTTCACAAGGCCAAGATCAAGTGGTTCACCGGGGACACCATCAGAGGGAGTGTCCTTGCTCAGTTGGCCTTGAGCGATGCGTACTTGAAGCTTGGCCTCGTGCATGCGGCCAAATACCACGTGCTTAGCGCAACGTTCCTCATAGCTAAATCCTCAGGCGACGAACTTCGGCATCTGTTCCCGTTGGCACTCTCTCAGCTCGGTCTGTGTGCCTACATAGGAGGCGAGTGGGTCACGTACTCAGAATATTTCCCGATCTATTTGACCGCCCACTACAGCTATGTCGATGAGCCTGACGATTGGGGAGGCAACGACACCATCCAAAGGACTTTGGCCCACTTCCTCATCATGCGTTGTATAGCCAAGATTCTGGGCGGTGACGACGCCGTCATCATGGTTGAGGCGCCCCTCCGTACATTCAATGCACCAGATCACTTGCTAGCGGAATTGTTGGGAACAAAGGTGCCCACCGGCAAGTACGAGTCAATGTCCATTGATGAGATCCTGCATACGTCCTCACAAGAATTGTGGGGGAGACCGTTCGCGGACTCAGGACAAAGCCGCGAGTACCGCTGGCGAGCGCTTGGGATCACGTGGATCGTCCGTTGCGAGAACACGTTGTCCCAGGTTCCGGCAGTGGAGGAGTTTGTCGCCGTTTTGCAGATCGGAATTGCCGACGCAGCGCGCTCTGACCTGTGCCTCTTGCCTACGACAGTCTGGCTGGAGGTGGCCGTAATGGACGTGCCAGAGATCGATCTTGTCGAAGTGTCGGATAACACTCGGCTTTCCTACCGGGTCGGCATCCCACAGGAGATTGAACCGACGCCTGAAGCGACACAGCAGGCACAAGCAAGCGTCCTCGCGATCACGACGGCAATTCTTGTCTGGTGCAGCGCGTTACCAGAAAAGGATATTGAAAGACGCCTCGACGAGGCTTATCAGGATGGGCTTCCAAACAAGGTGATGTTGGCGCGCCCCTACCGTGAACTGTTTCTGGACTTCTGTTCGAAAGCAGATTTCGATGCAAGGCGCGCGACGCGTATCGGCCCCGAAGATGGGCAATCTTTTTCCTTACGTCAGTCCGACGAACTTGGATGGCGTGACGGTCCAGGGCCAGGTTACGATAAAGCAAAGTCTCTAGCCACTGTGCGTCGCCGATATCAAGGCGCCTTGTTGCCTCTTCACAGAACACTGCCGGAACTGAGGGGCAGTACCAGATTTCAAGAATGGATCGCAGATCGTCGAGTGGAGGGCATGCTCGACTGGCACATTCTCATGATGCTTGCCAACGCAGTAGTGAACTATCGTGCACCGGCAATTGGTGGCATAGATATGCAGCGCGAGGTAGCGGCGCTGCGCGAATTGATGAGCCGCGAAGAACGTGAGACAGACACTCCATATCCTGAGGCGGAGTTGTACGCTCTTGACCTCAACATCGCCAGGATGACAGCACTGGCCGCAGTAGCCCAGACAAGCGGGCTCAATGTTCGATCGAGAACACCCGACTTCCACGCGCTGAAAAGGCTGATGGACGCCCGCTACGGATATTCCACTGACGACGTACCGCACGAAGACGTGTTCGCGGCTCCGAGCGAATGAGAATTCGATAACAGCCCTTCGCAGGCCTGATGAGGCTGTCAGCTGCATCACTGACCTTCATGCGAGGTCGACGATTGCAGCAACCTTTCCCTCTTGCACGGCATCGAAGCGACACGCGAGCCAGGCGATCAGCTATCCGAGCTCAAGGGTGGGCCGGGGGCAAGAGTCCGCCCAAGCCCTCAGGTGGTGTCAACTCAGAGCAGGGCGCAGGCCTTTGCATCCCCCCCGTCAAGCCGGCGCCGCCCCTTGCGTCGCGGTGTACACCGCATACAGCGACTGACTCGCCGCCATGAAGAGCCGGTTGCGCTTCGGGCCGCCGAAGCAGATGTTGCCGCAGACCTCGGGGAGCCGGATGCGGCCGATCAGCTTGGCCTGCGGCGTCCAGACCGTCACGCCGCTGTAGCCGACGCGGCGGCCGGCATTGCTGGAGCACCACAGGTTTCCATCGACGTCGGCGCGCACGCCGTCGGGGCCGCAGTTCACGCCGTCGATCACGAAATCACTGAAGCGCTTTCCGTTGCTCAGCTTGTGGTCCGAGCCCACATCGAACACGTACATGTCGCCCTTGCCGCCTGCGATCGTGTCGCCCGGGCCCTGGCCCGTGCTCACGATGTAGAGCTTCTTGAAGTCGGGCGAGAAGCACAGGCCGTTGGGGTCGGGCACCAGGTCTTCGCCGGCCACCTGGGTCATCGTTCCGCTCTTGTCGAGCCGGTAGACGGCGGTGGGCAGTTCGCGCTTGTACGAGCCCAGCTCGGGCGGCTGGCCGAGGCGTGGGTTGAGCCTGCCGGCCTTGTTGGCCGGGCCGCCGGCGGCATCCACGGTGCCCTCGTACAGCTGCGCGCCGTACGGCGGGTCGGTGAACCAGTAGCTGCCGTCGGGGTGGGAGACGACGTCGTTGGGTGAGTTGAGCCGCTTGCCGTTGAACATCGACGCCAGCACGGTGACGGAGCCGTCGAGCTCGTAGCGCACCACGCGCCGCGTGACGTGCTCGCACGAGAGCTGCCGGCCTTGGTAGTCGAAGGTGTTGCCGTTGCTGTTGTTCGACGGGCTGCGGAACACGCTGACATGGCCGTCGTCTTCGCTCCAGCGCAGTTGCCGGTTGTTCGGGATGTCGCTCCAGACGAGGAACTTGCCGACGGAGCTCCAGGCCGGCCCCTCGGACCAGAGCGCGCCGGTCCACAGGCGCTGGATCGGCGCGTTGGGCTGGCGCAGGCCGTCGAACATGGGGTCGATGGTCAGCACGTCGGGGTCGGTGAAATAGGTGGTGGGTGCACCACCGGGGCCGAAGTCTCGCGGGGGCTGCGTGACGGTGCTCGGCGGGCCGAGCGGCGCGCCGGCAGCGCCTTGCGCCTGCGCCCAGCGCGGAATGATCATGGCGCCACCGACTGCGGCACCCAGGCCGCGCAACAAGCTGCGGCGGGATGCGGAATCACTGGCGTGCGAAGGGCGCGAGGTGCTCACCATGGTGTGTCTCCAATCGGGCTCTGCATGGCCCAGTGCCTGCAGATCGTAGGCATTCTTCGAGCGAAGAACTGCAAACCCACTTGCACCGCAGGGCGAGCCAAGCTCAGTGCCAACGGGTAGGGAGGCTCTCAGTCTCAGGGGAACCCGAACTCCATGAGATCTGCCCACAGGTACGAGAGATAGGCCTCGCGCACTTTGGGCATCTGGCATGCATTCAACAAGCCGACGCACTGGGTTCTTGCCCAGATGTTGGCGGCCAGCCAATCGTCGATGGGCGCGCCGGCGGCTTGCGCGAGCAGGCCGGGCAGGAAGACGAGATCCAAGGCACGCGGCGCCTTGGCCGGTACCCGTTCGGGCCGGTTGCTCGACACCTCGTACCAGGTCTGGTACTTGGCGGGCACCGTGCCGGTCTCGGTGGGCAGCGATCGCACGCGTTCTCTCAGGGTGATGGCGTTGGCGAAGGGTGGTTGATGATCTCCGAACCACGCGAGCACCGCGGGCCTGGGCGTTCCGAGCACTGCCGCGCGCGTGAGCGCCATCTCGCGTTCGAATTCGCGGCTGCGCCACAGGTAGTCGGCGACGCTGCGAGCTTCGGCTTCGGAGGTGAATGCCCTGGACGTTTCGGTGACGATGTGGGCCGGCACACGTTCCATCTCCACGCCATGCTCCGCGTGGTTGAAGATGGTGAGCGCGAACAGGAACACCGGTTGATCGCGCTTGCGCTCGCGCGCAAGAACGCGTCGGGCGGCTTCATGCACCAGCGCATCGGGCGTGCCCCAGGTCTCGGGCAGGCCCA
>Ga0307515_10007680_pt1 | contig 21244 bp, 15 predicted proteins | sample 17_EM_MG_FD_194513 | JGI IMG/M metagenome (GOLD analysis project Ga0307515, IMG submission 194513) | Populus trichocarpa ectomycorrhiza microbial communities from riparian zone in the Pacific Northwest, United States - 17_EM | ecosystem: Host-associated > Plants > Roots > Unclassified | place...
TGCAAGTCCTTTAGAATCCAATTTTCTTGCGATCAATTATGAGATCACAAGGAATAAAAGGCGCTACTTACATATTCCTCCATGGAAACACAAAATAGATAAACAATAAGGGAAAGGAGAGCTTGAACAATCCCATCGATCATTTGTCTCATCATACACTACCAAAAGCTCAGCCACACATTTATTCATGGGTCAAGCTCTTTGGTAAGAATAATAATTGATTAGGATTTTCAGTGATAGTGTTCTCGGTAGAATTCTTGAAACAACTTGCAATAATACGTCTACAAATTGGTACAGAGACTAGCCCCCTTTATTGGCATGGTACTCGAGCTCAATTGGTGGTCACAGATCCTCAGATGGTGAAGGAGATTTTCAACAGCAGTGAGGACGCATTTTCCAGAGGAGGGTCCCGGAAATACATCAGAAAGTTATTTGTGGATGGACCTGTGTTTTCCAGAGGTTAAAAATGCGTAAACTAGCCAATCACGCTTTCCATGGAGAAAGCTTTGAGATTAGGTGCTTGCTTTTGTTACCAATGTTGCTTTTCTGGTGTTTGTAAAGCATACCAATGCACGTCAAACCACATTATAGTTATAATAGCCAATAAAAAAAAAAACAGTAAATGTAACATTCACCAGCTTATATTCAATTCTTCAACCCGGATCCGCTTAGTTTTTATTGCCCGAATTATAAATTTATTATTCTAACTCGGTTAATTCAAGTTTTTTTTTACCTAACATCATTCTTTTACATTTAATTAGCTAGAAATGAAATTATATTATTTTTCTTATTTTTTTATATATATATAAAAAAAAACAATCCAAGTTATGGTGATTGTTTTTTTTTTTTTAGTTAATTTTTTATCCTTTTTAATGCTTTTTTTTATATCATCTAACAACTTATTTTATGTAGTTGAGTCTATGATTCTAGTACAGATTTTTTTTTCATTCTTAAAAACACGTATGCTGAAAGTCATTTTTGATGAAAAAAATAATAATAATTCAGGCCTGCGTCCACACATAGCGGTAAAGTATTAAACTAACAGATTTGAACTTATTCTAATAGGAAAGGGAATAAAAAGAAAAGATCACCATCAATTGTGGTCCTGTGGCAGTGGGATCCTCGGAGGGAGAATGGTACCAGCAAGGAAAAGTTACACTGCTAGTGAAGAATAATAATAAAAAAAAAATCGCTATCAGACAAACTTTTTTCTTTGCCACATCCCTTAGCTGAGAGGTATGTGACAACCGAGTAAGTTAGCTGCCTGGTTAAAAATGGAATCTCTCGTTAATGTTCTGGACAGGTTTATTTTAGAATGTGACTTTGGGCAGAAAAGAACATGTGATTCTCAAAATAAAATATCTTTTTCCCTCTGACACCAAAACAAAACTAGTACATATTTTATTTCCTCTGCAAACCTCTCACGTTTCCTGAGCCCTTGTTAATGAGTGAATCTCTGGGTTGACAATAACTCTAGTAGTTGAAGGGATTTGGCTGTGGTAGTAATGGAAGCCCTGATAATTTTCATTCTAAGTTGCCTGTGTGTGCTTTTCATTCTACATCTCATAAAGTTCTTCATCAAAGTATGGTGGGATCCAATTCGAATACAATCTGCGATGAGGTCACAAGGCATGAAAGGTCCTCCTTACAGGTTCCTACATGGAAACACCAAAGAGATTTACAATATGAGAAATGAAATCATGAGCAGTCCAATGGAACTATCACACCAGATGCTTGCTAGAATTCAACCTCATGTTTATTCATGGATCAAGCTATATGGTAAGATTTATATGTTCTCAAGGATTGTATTCTTGATTGGAAGTTTATTTAAATGAAAATTCTAAAATTTGCAAATGCTACCAGGGATGAACTTTCTTAATTGGTATGGTCCCCAAGCTCAATTAGTAATCACTGAACCTAAGCTGATCAAAGAGGTATTGAGCAATAAAGATGGAGCATACCCTAAATTAGTGATCCAGAATTATGCAGAGAAGCTCTTAGGGGATGGGCTTGTATTGTCCCAAGGTAAAAAATGGCTTAAGATGCGTAAACTAGCGATCCACGCATTTCATGCAGAGAGCTTGAAAGTAAGTTATTAATTGTGATGTTTACATTGTTGACGAGATTTACGGCAAAGTGTACTGATGCAAGTATTCCAGAAACTAAATTGAACAAACAGATCATTTTTCTTATAGGGGACGATTCCAGCAATGATCGTGAGTGTAGAGACAATGCTTGACAGATGGAGACGGGAGGGAATAAAGGAAATTGAGGTCTTCCAAGAATTCAAGGTCTTAACATCAGAGATTATTTCCAGGGCTGCTTTCAGAAGCAGTTATCTGGAAGGGAAAAACATCTTTGATATGCTGACCAGAATGGCTCTCATAGTTGGCAGAAACAACTATAAAGTTGGAATTTCTGGGATTAAGTATGCATCATACCTCTCCTTTTCTACTAAAACATGATTTATAGTAGTGTAGTTAGTATCTTTTTGTTTTTCCTAGAAGTTTTTTTTTTTTTCAATTCATTTTCGCATGCATAGTTATTATTAGTATTCTGTTTTGGCAGAAGATTTTTCAAGACAAGGGATGATATTGAATCAGAGAAACTTGATCGAGGGATACGGGACTCTATGTTAAAGGTTATAAAGAGAAGAGAAGAGGTGATGATGGGTACTGAACCAGATGGTTATGGAAGTGATTTTCTTGGTCTACTTCTAAAGGCTTATCATGAAAATGATAAGACCAAGAAAATATCAATAGATGATCTGATCGATGAGTGCAAGACTTTTTATGTTGCTGGACATGAAACAACCACAAGCTCACTTACCTGGACGCTTCTCTTTCTAGCAATTCATACAGATTGGCAAAACAGAGCAAGGGAGGAGGTGCTTCAAATATTTGGCCAGCAAAATCCATGTCCTGATAGTATTGGAAGACTGAAAACTGTAAGCATACCGTAGTTCCCTAGTGCCTAATCAAATTCATCAATACGTGCATAAACATGTTCTGATCAGTTAGGTATATAAATTCTCTGCTTTTTCCCTGTAGATGACCATGATTGTTAATGAGTCTTTAAGGCTATATCCTCCAGTTTTCAATCTCACGAGAGAAGTCCAAAGGGAAGTCAAACTGGGGAAGCTAATTGTTCCGGCAAAGATGACTCTGAGTTTGTCAGTACTTGCACTTCACAATAATCCACAAATATGGGGGGAAGATGCTCACCTTTTCAAACCAGAAAGATTTGCAGGCGGGGTGGCCGAAGCTACCAAGAATAATGCCACTGCTTTTCTTCCATTCGGCTTGGGACCTCGAAGTTGTGTGGGCTTGAACTTTGCACTTTCAGAAATTAAGATTGCACTCTCTATGATTCTACAGCATTACAGGTTCACTTTGTCACCCACCTATGTCCACTCGCCAGAGCACATTCTAACAATAAGCCCACGATATGGACTTCAAATCCTATTCGAGGCACTGTAAAATAGGGGCTTGCTTGAGATATGCTAGATTACACTTGGACTGCAAAATGCAGATAGTATTGATGAAAACAAAGACTTTGAAATAAATCTGATGCAGGAAGTTATGGAAATATAATTCATTTATTAGACATAAATGGATCAATGCCACATAAAGAAAGTCTCTGCACAATTAAACATGGTTATTAACTTCGAAGAACAGCTGGATCAAATTCCGTCTGAGCAATGTGCTTAGCAAATACTGCTTGAAAGCTTTAATGGAGGAGTAAGGATATATGATCCACTAGGCAAGTTTATGTTATCCATAATTTCATCATGTTAGTTCCTTGCCTAGAATGAATTATTTCATCTCATTTCGCAACATTTCACCGCATTTCGACTTCCAAATGATATAAATTAAGGCTGAAAATGGCATCTCAGAATGGTTGAAAGAAGTTACTTACAATTCCATATAAAGATTCCATGACAAAACTTCTAGCCGTCTAATTTAGGCACTTGCACAATCTCTAAAAGTCTAAATGCCTTTTTTTTTTTTATCTGTTCTGGTGTAACATACCTGTCAATTGTCACTCTCAGAATTGTCAGTGATGAGAAGGGCATCATCAATAGTTGTGGCCCCCTAATTTCTAATCTTTCCATTGCCGACGATATCTCTCATTGAATAATCAGAAGGGAAGGATAAGCTCACATTATGGCGGTGGTTGATGCTGCAACATGACAGGGAAATATTTTTACCGACAGGAAAGACTTGCCTGTCAGAAGGAAAAAACAAATTTAGTTGGGTTAAAACCAGTATTCTAGTCAAGGATACAGAATGTTTAAACTTGTCAAACACACAGGTGATAGGATTGTATGTCATATTCTCTTTCTGAAAAGTAGGGCTACTAACAGATTTCTTGACAGACATGGTGGCAGTGCATCAGAACAGTTCTTCAATAGCAGTTTTTGTTTTACCTAGTCCCTGCATAGTTTATCAAAATAAATTATTCAATCCCTATATCAAACTAGTCACCGGTGCTTCGTTGCGGTACGGATAAAAAAAATTGGTGCAAAAAAAACATACAACCATTTTTAACATGATTTTTAGCAACATGAAAAATTCGGATTGTGAATTCAAAATTCGAAGTTGTACGCTTAATAAAATTGACTAAGGTTACCATAATGTTTTTTTTTTCACCAATTAAAACATGTCATTTATATCGTGTGGAAATTAAACTAGTATAACTAGTAAATTTAATAGGTCCAAGTACAACTTGTCCAACTTGATCAAAACTTAATCAAAACCATATTTGACTATAAAAACTATATACCTTGTTGTTTTTTTTATATAAATATTAACATAATAACATTTTAGGTGGACTCAAGTCTTATGGTCTTATGGTGTGACCCATCTAATCTAAACTTAAATAAAAAAAATAATGCAAGAAAAAAAAAAGAAGGTTTGCTAAGAAATTTGAAAGAAAAATAAAAAAAAGAAGAATAAAAAAAAAAAAAGTTAATGCTAGGCAATGTTTTTTTTTTTCCTTTACCCAAGAGGTAGACAATCGCCCGCCCATCTATCTTTTTTTATATAAAAAATGATACACCATTTCTGCTGAAGTGAACGACACGTCAGTTATAAACCTAGAACCCACCCCCGATGTGGTGACTAGAAAATTTAGAGAATTGAAATTTTAGCTAAAAAAACTCATTTTTTTCAACTCATTTCCGTCATAAAACACAAATAATCAACACATAAACAAGCCTAAAAAACTAATTACCCTTAAAACACCACAAAACCTCCCAAAAAATCAAAAATTAATCGAACCAAAAAAATCTAAACAGAACTCGATCTACACTTTCAGGCTTGTTTATAAGGAAAAAAAATCATCACCATCTAACTCCTCTCATCGAATTGTGAAAAATTGATAACTTTGTTTCTCTATCATTGTAATTTGGTGGTTTTTCTCTTTTCTCTCAAATTAAAGAGTGAAAAATAATAAAAAAAAAATTTAAAACTGAAATGAAACTTTCAAAAAATAAAAAGATTGAATCAAACAAAAAAAATTGAGTGATCAAAAAGAACTTTCATGCTAATTTTAGATTGGTCAAACATTTTGCCTCCTTTTATACTTTGATCCTATATCTTTAAACTATGTTTTTCTAGAACAAATTATAATAAATTAATAGCCAATTTGATTCAAAAAAAATTAAATTAAACTAAGAAAATTTAAAATTTTCAAAAATAAAATTGGATGTAACTAAACGGAACATCTTTTATTATTTTGTTCTAAGATATCATCAACATATATTTTTTTTTTTACATCAACAGTTTTAAAACCATGAGATTGGTTAACTGAAAATTAAAATAGATAAAAAGAAGTTATAAATTGTTTAAAAAACATAGAGATCAAATATGTAATTTGAAATACCATGGGGACTAGTTAATTGATTTTGCTAAACTACAGAGACAAAGTTATAGTTAACTTTTTAATTATTTGTCTTTGAACGATGACAGCAAGGCTTATAAATCATCCTTAATTGCACTTACAGTACTGTTTGAGAGAGAAGTTTTCTGGTGTCTTGGCATCTTCGTTTTGTTCAAACAAGAAAAGAGAAAACTTTCCTAAGTTTTCTCAGATCACAGCTACCATAAATGACATCAAGCATGATTTTTAACGCCACGTTCATGTAGTTTTCAATGTCTGAAATTTGTCTACAGACTGCCGGCAAGAGGCCGGTGCTTTGGTGATAGTTAAGATAATGAATTGCACCACGTCGTCAGCAACAAGAGACCAAATTGTTGATACAAATTAGATGGATTGTTAATTGTATTAATATTTTTACATGTAACTTACTGCATATCCATTATGTATATTAGTTAGGTTCAGGTTTGAATCGAGTTTTACAATATTATCGAGTAAAATAATTATTAAAAAAAATCTATCCATTCAAATCTGTTCGTATTTAGCATTCATCCAGTTCATAAAATTGTCATGAACAAAACAAAGAAGAAGAAGACAACTCTAGGAAAATCAAAACTAGCAAAATGGTAAACGAGCAAGTTCTTTAAGGTTGTGATTTTGGACAGGTTGTCTTGGACTGCTTTTTTCGATAGATTCTACAATGCAGTTCACTATCTACAGGTGGTTGTTGTTTTTGCTGCTTTTTTCGATAGATTCTACAATGCAGCTCACTATCTACACGTGGTGGTTGTTTTTGCTACCTGTCTAGAGGATAGAGCCAGATGGGAATGTAGTTTTCTCTCATGTAAACAACAATTCCAAGGTACCAAAGCCCTCTATATTAAAACCAGGGTTCCTCTGTTTATGTTCAGTCAGTGAAGAACACATTCTTCTAGCAGCAATGGCGAACCCAATATTCTACTTTTCAAGCTGTCTGTTCTTATCCATTGTCATTATTCTCGTCAAGTTCTTTCATAAAGTGTGGTGGACTCCAATTCGCATTCAGTCGTCGATGAAGTCACAAGGAATCAAAGGCCCTTCTTATAGATTCCTGCATGGTAACACCAAAGAGATCATCAACATGATAAGTAAAATTAGGAGCAGTCCCAAGGAAGTATTACATCATACATTCCCTATAATTCAACCTCACATTTATTCATGGATCAAGCTCTACGGTAACAATCTTCTCATACTTTAGATAAAAAGCAATATCCTTGTTTAAATTTAGATGAATTATAACTTTTGATATCAACAAAATGTCAGCAGAATTATATAATTTAATTTTGACTACAAATTTCTGTACAGGGATGAACTTCCTTCAATGGTACGGTCCACAACCACAATTGATCATCACAGAACCTGAGCTGATCAAAGAGATATTGAACAACAAAGATAGAGCATACCCAAAAGCAAAGGCCCCAAATTACGTAAAGCAGCTCCTAGGTGATGGACTTGTCACATCAGAAGGTGAAAAATGGTTAAAGATGAGAAAACTGGCCAACCATGCTTTCCATGGAGGGAGCTTAAAAGTAAATTCTTGTTTTGGTTTTGAACTGTTCGTGAAGCTAGCAGATATATAATTAAACTACTATTGAAGTAGATAAACAGCACAAGTATCTATGAAAGTTACCCACCTAGGGTAATTCAACCAACAACTAGTAAGCACCGTTTTTATGTTCTGCAGAATATGATTCCAGCAATGATTGCCAGTTCAGAGATTATGCTTCAAAGATGGAGACATTATGAGAGCAAGGAGATAGATGTGTTTCGAGAGTTCAAGGTTTTAACATCAGAAATTATTTCCAGGACAGCTTTTGGAAGCAGCTACTTGGAAGGGCAGCACATATTTGATATGCTAACGAGGATGGCTCACATTATTTCAGGAAACAATTACAGAATTAGAATTCCTGGAATTGGGTAAACAGCATATATGTGCATGCATCGGCATAATCATGCCTGAAATGAGTTTTTCCTTGTAGAGAATTATCTGGCTGACCAGATTTTTTTAATCTTTTACTTTTCTCATTTTCAGGCTCCCCCTTTTTCATATCTACAAGGTTATAATTTTGTACAAATGAATGGCCTTTCCTGTTGTTGCAGAAAATTTTTTAAGACAAGTGATGACATTGAATCAGAAAATCTGGAAGCGACAATAAGAAGCTCTTTCATGAACATGATGAAGAAAAGAGAGCAAGAGGCAATGTTAGGAAATATAGATGGCTATGGACATGATTTCTTTGGATTGCTCCTAGAGGCCTATCACGATTCGGATAAGACCAAGAAAATATCAGTAGATGACCTCATTGATGAGTGCAAGACTTTTTATGTAGGTGGGCAGGAAACGACATCAAGCTTACTTACCTGGAGTGTTCTTCTTCTAGCAATTCACACAGATTGGCAAGATAAAGCAAGGAATGAGGTGCTTGAATTATTTGGCCAACAAAATCCAGGTCAAGATAGCATTGCAAAATTGAAAATTGTAAGCAACCATGCCACCACGGCTTCTAACCAAAATTATGAACTTTGCGACATTTTACCATTTGATTCAGTTCTTTGACTATATTTTCTGTCTTTTCTTCTTTGTAGATGAGTATGGTAATTAATGAATCTCTAAGACTATATTCTCCTGCTGCTGTTGTGATAAGGAGAGTTGAAAGGGAAATTAAAATGGGAAAAATAACTGTTCCAGCTAATATGGAAGTCCTCATTTCAACTTTAGCACTTCATCAAAATCCTGAAATATGGGGAGAAGATGTTCATCTTTTTAAACCAGAGAGATTTGCAGAAGGGTTAGCTAAAGCTACAAAAAATAACATTGCTGCATTCTTTCCATTTGGTTTGGGACCTCGAACTTGTGTGGGGGTGAACTTTGCACTTACAGAAACAAAGGTTGCACTCTCTATGATCCTGCAACGTTACAGGTTTACTCTCTCACCAACTTATGCCCACTGCCCAGTTGAAGTTCTAACAATGTGCCCACAGCATGGAGTTCAAGTCATTCTCCAACCATATGAACCCAAATTGTTCTGATAATTCCTGTATTCCCTAAAATGTGAGCATATCGCTCTCAATAACAAGAGATTGAAGCCTTCAGTTTGATGGCTAGATCAATCTTTTCTGTGTAGTAAGATTGAGAATTGAATATCTATAAACGCTACACTCCGTCCCGAAGCACTTAGCTGAAATATAAATGATCACCAAAGATACAGAAACGATGACGACTGGAAGGTTGAGGAAATGTTGTGCTAGTATTTAGCCCAAATGTAACTTCAGGATATTTGATTCTACTTTAAAAAGTCTCCTTTATCAGTACTTTTTTTTTTTCCTAAAAGAAACACATCAGATAACTCGGTAAAGATGTAGGAAGAATAAAAAATCCATCAGTTCAGAGATCTTTTCTAAAAGAAACATATTTTTAACTTCTGTCAATATTTCAAGGCCAGAATATAGAATAACTAGCTAGAGGTGGCAAATTTTGTCTGCCGTGATAAACTCGTGCCTCACTCCTCAAATCAGAATGGATTTTTCGAGGTGGAGACGGTATATCCTTGGTCCACACCCAGCAAGTCGGCAACCCTGCCGTATCAGGGTTTGCGGAAAAGATTTGTTCTGCTTGAGAACAAGGGAAAAGGTACAGGGGAGGCGAAATCCCCCATCGCCCATTGCCATCCCGAATAAGAACTAAAAAAAAACCCTTAGAGTTGACAACTGATTCAAACCACAATATCAAGTCACTTGCTCATCTAACATATTCTAGTATGTGAGAATAATTTCGAAACTTACCTGTAATTACAATTGTGCATTTAGAAATTCCTTAAGCATAAATGCTTAAAGCTCATTCACACTTTCCAGCTGCAAAAGAAAACCAAGGTCTAGTCCAAGACTCAAACTTCGAGCTCGATGTGAAACAAGGGTTGGGTTATCCTTAACATCATAGTGTTTGATATTATAATAACTTTTGTGATTTAAAAAAAAATTATAAATTATAAATTTTTTTATATTTTTAATTTTAAATAGGATCTATGCAAAAATTAATTAAATATTTTTAAAACTATAATTAAAACAAAATGCAATTTCACATTCCAAAAGTGGAACACAAATGCAAGGGAGAATATAGTGGCATCCTTCTAATTTTAAATATTACAGGCCTCTCCCCTCTGAAATATACACCACAGTTTTTTTTTTTTTCTTGATCCCTCCGTCCCAGCTGCTCCTTTTTTTAAGTCAAATCCTGCTACCGGACTTTGCTTGCTGCCTTGCTTAGTTGACGCAGGCTACTCCTACTTGTGAAGACATCCGAAAATTCAGTATGATATATATAGAGGTGCGTGGAAATCTCTCCATGTCATAGTTTTTTTTAACAGGATAGAGAAAATTCTCACATCATGGATTAGATAAGTTGATCTGGATCAGTTATATTTTTTTTTTATATAAAAAAATTAAACATGTTTTAAATGGTTTTTTTCATGTTAACCGGGTTATAATCAATTTATATTTTTAATTGAATAAAACCTGTGATGAATAACCCACCAAGTCAAGTCGGCTTAGTGGTCCATGTGTGTGCATGTAAAAGGTATTTGCTACAACGTCTAAAAAGCAGGTTCTTCAAGTTTTCGTGAATAAAAATTATTTATTACAATCTTGAGGAGGTATAAATAATAATAATTTATCCTTGCTGATATTAAGAGACCAATTTGAATAAAACTCGAATCAAGACTAAGGGTGGTTTTTAATACTCTCTTGGACGGCTTTTTTCAGATTGAAGGTATCTATATCATTCGCTGCAACAATCGTTTTCTCTGTCATAAACAAGTGGTCTACTTTACTAGATATGGATATTGAAGAGTATTTTCCATAGGATTTTTTTTAACGTAAGATTTATATGAAGAGAGACTCTTCGCATATCTGTCTCTTACACCAAAATATATATTTGGAGGGATCCTCGGACCTTCAGCTTATGATACTTCAAGAAATTAGCAAGTCGAGCATAAATGTGTTATTTCTTCAAGGATTATTGACAAGACTCTGAATCCATATCTAATGAGTTTTCAGAACCTCCTTTTGGAGGTTTTGAAACTAAATTTATCAAGAAAATAAAGAATATTTATATTCTGAAACTTCGATTAAATGTTGGCATGCATTTGCTGTGTTTTGTTGCCAGTACGGAAGATGACATTATCTGTTTGGTATTGTGGTAGCTTTTATGGTTGTAGTTTGAAAAAAAAATTTATAAAATTTATTTTTGGTTGAGGTTGGTTTGGTATTTATATATATTTGGTTAAAACTATGGTTGTTTGGAAGTCTAGTTGTGGTTGTTTTACAAAGTATTTTTCACTCAGAAAAGTATGTTAATAATGTTTTTTTATTTTTTAAAAATTATTTTTGAGATCAGCATATCAAAATTATTTAAAAACATCAAAAACATATTGATTTAAAGTAAAAAAAAATTAAATTTTTTCGAAAGCGCTTTTCAAACGCAGTAAACGTGTTTGTTTTAGAGGTGGAGGTTGAGGTTTGGGTGTGGAACCCACTAAAAAAGCTACAAAAAGCAAGAAAAATTAGCTTTTGTGGTTGAGTTTTGTGCATAATTGGGTTGTACCTAACCACAACCTCAACCACAAAAGCTAAATGTAACACCCTACATGCTTTTCAAATTGAGGTTATAAAATAACTAAAAATATATATATATATATTAATATTGATGGTTTTTAATTTAAATATTGTAGATTTAACTACCACTGTTACATCATTAAATAAATAATACTTTATATCAAATATTTTTTATTATTCCATTAACTTATTTACAATTTCATCATGTATGAAATTCATCCAATAAGGATTACAGTTTTCATGGTTTTTTGAACGTGCAACAAAATCAGGTAAAATATCATCACAAACAAAATTGAAATTGCGATCTCCTTCTAATTTATATAGTGTCATTGAATAATATTAAATACTAGTTTTTCGAGTAAAACACAATTAAAAAAAAAGAAAGTCTTCTTATCCTTTTGTGGAGAGAAAGAACTTGAAAATAATTTTTCTTTTGATAGTATCAATAAGGGATAAATATCTCTTACATATTATTAATATTGATGAAAAAATTACGAGTACTTATTAGAATTCTATACACTTAGAGGTGTTGGGAGATAGTATCATTAACCTTAATATTTTATGTTGAAGATCAAGAATAAACAAATAAAGTCTTGTGACTCAATATGAGATCTAGAAAGATTGTTAGTTCTATATTCATCTAGGCTTGGCATGATACCGAGCCCAGTGATGTTTGGTCTGGTAGCTCGCTAGATCCACGTGTACTCGGGCTCAGTGTGTTGCTGAGTTCAAGAACATTGGATATGACTACTCGCTAGACCCACTTCTACTCGGATTTAACGCGTAACTAAACTCAAGAATATTAGATTTTACAGTTGATTGTAGTAACATGCACTTATTCTACTTTTCAAATTATTTGTGTTTATACTTGATCACAATTCTCATCAAATTCTTTAACGAAGTATGGTGGACTCCAATTCTTGTTCAGTCTCGGATGAAGCCACAGGGAATCAAAGGACCTTCTTACAAATTTCTGTATGGGAATACAATTTGTAAGGGAAGACCAAAGAGATTATCAACATGATAAATGAAACAAAGAACAGCGCTCATGAATTATCACATCATCTGTTTCCTATGATCCAACCTCACATTTATGCATGGATGAAGCTTTACGGTGACAATCACCTCCTTTTTTTATATATCGATAAAGATTGGAGTTAGTTATAACTTAGTCCCTTAGTTTTTTGTAACAAATTAATTGGTCCTTGTAGTATCAGAACTAATGATAGTCTCTTGACTAACATTGAACGCCTCAATTTAGTCCCTTTTTTTTAAAAAAAAAAAAAATTCTTTCCAAATAAATTTTCCTATATTTCCTAATTTTATTTTATGTAATCAATTTTTCAGAAAAGGAAAAAAAACACAAATTTGAAAAGAGCATGGAATTTACGGAAGGACCAGGTTATAAACAGATTGAAAATGTAGGGATTAAACATGTAGCTTCTGAAACTATGGATATTAACTAATTACTTTCATTAAACTATAAAGACTAAGTTATAGTTAACTCTAATGACTTTCTTGCTTAAAATATAGGATTCATAAAAAATGTAAACCAAAGGAGTAGCTTACAATCACATAAAAATATAAGGACTTAATTTCCCTATGAAAAATATATAAACTACCAATAATCCTATCAATTATCTGTGAAACAAATTTCTGTAGGGAAGAACTTCCTTTATTGGCATGGTACACGAGCTCGATTGGTAACCACTGAACCGGGGCTGATCAAAGAGGTATTGAACAACAAAGAAGCAGCATACCCCAAAATAGAAGTTGAAAGCCATGTGCAGAAACACCTAGGGAATGGGCTTGCAACGTCAGAAGGTGAAAAGTGGTTTAGGATGAGGAAACTGGCCTACCATGATTTCCATGCAGAGAGTTTGAGACTAAATTAATTATTGCTTTAAATTTTCTTTTGCAATGTTCATGAAGCTGATATATAATTAATTTTATATAAAAAAAAATCTCATGTTGTTTTTGTCTATAGAGTATGATTCCAGTAATTTCAGCAGGTGAGGGTGCGAATTTCAGCAGGTGAGGGTGCGATGCTTGAAAGATGGAGGCATCAATATGAAGGAAAGGAGATTGATATATTCCAAGAATTCAAGGTTTTGACATCCGAAGTAATCTCCAAGACAGCTTTTGGAAGCAGCTACTTGCATTTTTTTATATGTTAATGAGGGTTATTCTTTTTTATTATTATTAACATGGGTGTCAGTGCCGGCTTACACGTACCTTGACTAATCACACGAGCTCTGAATTAACGACCATGTAACCCTCCAATAACCATGAACAGACTCGAACTCATGACCATTGAGAAGCTTAAACTATTTCTCAAGGTTTAATGAGAGTTATTCTTGTTATGTCCAGAAATAGTTATCGAATTTCAACGCCAAAGCATGGGGTAGGTACGTAATCCAACAGTTCTCGAATTAGACCTAATAGTCTTGAAGCAGTTATAGAAAGAAAGAACGGAATTATAAAACAATTGAAACAAAAGTATCCCCTCGCGTTATTTTACATGTACAAAGTTCTGTTCTTTGAACAACTTGTTGGAGTTATCCGCTGTAGCAGAAGATTTATTAAGACAGAGTATCTGGAAGAAAGCATCGAAGACTTCATAAAAACGATGCAAAAAAGGGAGGAAGAGGCAAGTTCAGGAAAACTGGATGGTTACGGACATGATTTCTTCGGCCAACTTCTAAAGGCATATCAGGATGAAGATAGGAGCAAGAAGATATCGATAAATGATCTGATTGATGAGTGCAAGACTTTTTACGTTGCAGGGCAGGAAACAACCGCGAGCTAGCTTACTAGGACTGTTCTTGCAAGAGAGCTAGAACGGAAGTGCTCGAATATCTTCAGGGTAGCTTATGCTATGTCACCGACCAAGTTATATTTTTCATAACCAAAGAAAAAAAAAACTTAAACAATAATAATATTTTAAACAAGCAGAAAAAATTTAGGATTTCACGTATTAATTTGAGTATTTTTAATAAACTTGATTAATTTAATAATATAATTATATATAAAAAAACAACGATAAAAAAATAACAATGATTAAAAAAATAAATTTTCTAATATAATAAAAAAAATACCCTTAGAATATATCTATTTAATAACAAAGAAAAAAATGAATATGGGATAACTAAATACATATAAAAAAAATAATCTAAAGCTCAAATACCAAATCAAATCATATGAATTAAAAAAAAATCAATTTTAAAAAAGAACAAAAAACCTAACTCAAGTTAGCATGTTAAATTCACAATCTAGATGCAAAATCAAGATACTCCGTACAAAAAAAATTAAAGAAAACAATGAAATGTAAAACTGAAAATAAAAAATTGATTAAAAAAAAAAAAACCGAGTTAACCCATTGATACAACATTTATCCTACATGTGCAACTCCCGATTTTCGAGAAACCAATACATAAGTTTACTTTTATTATCTTACAAGATGGTAACACTTCCGACTGTTTGTTTAATTTCCTTGCACAACGGTGTAAACTGTTAGGTGCTGCAGCAAGTATAATATTTTCAACACAAATTGAATCATAAACACATTTAGTTTAACAAGCTGATCTTTTATTTTACATTGTAAAAAATGAATCAAAGACCTACCTCAGTCCCGATGGCATCACTTAAACACTTCATCTCAAGTCCAAATCATTCCATCAAAGCTAAACACCAGGTCCATCTTGCTGACATACATGCACCAAGCTTTGGATGTAAAAAAGCTGCAGAAGTAGAGCAGCATTCGCAATTTTTTTTTATAATTATTATACAAAATTTTAATCAGGAGCATCAATGAATTGAAACTATGCTAACTGCAAAATGAAAAATTACTACCATTGGGTATAGACACAAGTAATCTCCTCGAAAAACTGACACAGTGCTACAAACTCTATTCTTAACAGACCCATAAGATGTGGAAAGAACACTCTAAGACAATAATTTCTCTGATCACATAATATTATAACTGCTTCACAAATATGATTCCCTCTTCGCCAGACTGGCAACAGAATGATGAAAACCATAAAAAGAATTCTGCACGTTTCAAGTGAGAAGCAATTCAAATGAACAAAATTAGTGGTGTTTTAACCTTTTATTGCAACTCAGTGATATGAAGTGGACAAAAATTTCTCCTTCATGCGAGAAATAAGCTTAAATTTTTCCTCAGCCTCAACCTGCTGACGAATGTCAGTTTTTGATGCACGGTCAGGATGTAATTTTAGCAAGGCTCGCTTATAAGCTGCATGCACCTGAAATGACCACTAAACACAGTTAAAAGGGATTAAAAGATATAGACATGCACGGAATCAAACAATATATGGTGTCTTGGTGGCCACTTCTCTAAGGCTGCTTGCATGAGAATGAGATCTAATACACATGGGTTCTATTCTTAAAATACATGTATATATAATATATATATATAAAAAAAAAAGGCATTGCCAGAGGATCATTATAGGCCAATTAGTTTAGGTAATATATAAAAGCTCAATATGGAACGCCATGGATTCAGGTTTCTGTATCATAACCTTCAGTAAAAGCAAAGTTGGAAGATGCGAGGACCATTGGAAACATGGATCAATTCAACAAGTAACCAAGACTTCACTCACATCATGTGTATTGATATGATTCAGAAACAGATGGTATAATCAGAGTGCATGGGAATTTGACTTGCCTGGTTTGGCAAGGGTTTTAAGCCACCTTCTACATGGATTCCCAAGCCACGAAGTAATGATGCCATGTTAAAGCATGTAACCTCCAATCTATAAAGCTCCTTCCTTACTTCAACACGAAATCTCTCTTTCATGTTCAAATTCTCCTCGTCCTAAATTTGGCATCAGAGAACAGGTAAGGACTTATAAAAACTGATGTCAACACGTGCAATGCTGAATAGATAAATGCAAGTGGAGAATATGTGGAATCAAACCTTCTTTTGTGTCTCTCTCACTTCTTCCAAGCGCTGTTTTTGCCTTCTCTCCATGTCCAGAATACGTAAAGTTTCAGCTTTTCTTCTCTTCCGCAATCTCCGAACCTCTTCTGCCTGAGAAGGAACACACAAATTGCAAATGAGATGAAATATTCATTTACTTATGAGCATTCTAAAGTCATTTAATATCAGATGTTTATCTTTTATACTAAAAATCAACTTGAATCTCTTCCAAAGCAAATCGGAGATCATGGTTTTCACCAAAAGCATGGCTTAAAGTGTCCGGAGGTTTCAAAGATGTGGTCTTCAAAAGATTTAAAAAAAAAAAAAAAGTGGGGCAGAAACTAGCTATTCAACCCAACCTGATTTTTTCCAACTCAACCACAACTCCACTCACATAGACAAAGAAATAATCACAAAAGGTGCATTAAGAAAACATATAAATGTAATAGAAGTTAATTGACAATGATTGTGATAAGACCAACCTCAATCTTACATGCGTGTATAATTATTAATAAAATAATGTTTTGTTTGCACAGCACAATGATCAGCAACAAATCAAAGTACTAATTTATAAATAAACCTGAATCTGTAGCTGTCGCTGTCTAGCAGCCCATTCTTCTTCTATTGCTTGCTTGTATTCATCAGTCTCCTTGAGCTTTTCTCGCTCATTGATTATATCTCTTTTGGCAGAAAGCAAAAGATCACCATGTGAAGCACATAATGGATCCCTTTCATAACAAAGTTGACTGCTGGATGCAAAATCAGTAAACGCCTCCTTTCCTTCTGCAGAATTTGATATCCCTCGCTTACTTAGTGTGTCATGACATTGTGAAGACTTTTCCATAGGAGCTCTTTCATAGTGATCAGATTTCTCATCACTGACTTCTTGTGTAGTCCATGAGGGAGCTACAACATTTTCAACCACTTTATCCTCAGATGATTGAGTGCAAGACACAAACTTCTCTCTGCATCTTCCATCATTAGAACAAGTCTTGCAACTAGATGGCACCTGAGTAAATTCTTTATCTCCCTCCTTTGAACCAATTTGACTGTTATTAACATTATGTATCTCATCAAAATGGTGACCATCAGGCAAAGAGTCATTGTCATTCAAATCACTTGCTTTCCCATCATCTGAGTACAAGCTAGGCCCTCTTTGGGTATTTGGAAAAGAATGCTCTGTCGTGGTGTTTTGTTCCATATCATGAAAACATGTTCTATCATGATATTGTTTATCATCCTTAACTTGATTGGACTGTGAAGAAGGTCCTGGAGGAAACTTACTGCCAGGGCCATTTACAGTTTGAAACTTGTTACAGGAAATATCACCATCACCTGTGAATGTCTCTCCTCCAAAAAGATCATCACCAGTCCAATGAAAATGAATATTCTCATCTGCTCTCGATTTCCATGACCCTGAAAAGCTTTCGCCTTTCTGATTACATTTTGCAAAAGGGTTTCCCATCTTGGCACTGGCAGGAAACCCACCTAAAACTCCATCTCCAGCATCATTGGAGGCACAAGAGTTTACTTTCCCAAAATTTACATTTTTTGAACTAGAGCAAACAGCAGGTTCTGAATTTTTTTTGGTCTTGTTTTCTACTTCAACATTTGGATGAACATCACTGTGAGAACTGCATGGACTAGCCTGATCATCCAGACCTTTACAGCGCATGGATTTTCTCTTTAGGGAAGCCTTTTCCCACTGTTCACGAACCTCTCCAAAAGAACCTTCCATAACTTCACAATCAGAGGTATTATCTTCAGACGAATCACTCTCAGCATCTGAATCTAAACCATAACGATTTCTAGAGGTAGCTTTCTCAGCATCTGAATCTAAACCATAACGATTTCTAGAGGTAGCTTTCTCAGCATAAGTTCTATTGCACTTTCTCAGCTTGAACACAGGTCTATTCTCCTCAGCAACTCGACAACCATCAGCATCCCTGTGAACAGGTTTCTCGATATGATCAGAGGCAGGACTGCTTGGACTAGAAGTGCCATCACTATCCAAGTTACCATCAACTTGCTCATTAATTTCATGATCATCCACTGTATAACATTCATCTTCTTCTTCTTCATCGTCGTCGTCGTCATCGTCATCATCAACGCTTATTATGCATGGAGATCTTGTTCCTTCTCTAACAGCACTAGAACCTCTTAGCTTCTGTTGTAAAGACTCTGGAACGTCAACGATAATAACGTTTTCAAACTCATCACTATCAACATCAATCACAACAATATTATCAAGACTCCCTTGACCTTCGCGGCCCCCTATCGTTTTCTTCCCTGATCGAGTTCTACGCCAAGAACAATCTCTCGACACTCCCTTTCCCCTCATTTAATCCACTGCTCTGTTAACACAAATAAACAATTCTAAGCTTAGGTCTTTCTAATTCAAGTCGTAAATTAAAAACCCTAGACCTAAACAAATTTCAATAAACCAACAAGTACACTGAGTGAACAACCAAAAAAAAATAGAAATAAACCTTAATTAAACAAAATCCAAACACAATTCCATTAATAAAACCACAAAAAAGAAGAAGAAAATAAAATCAAAATAACAAATTGCATACCAAACTTAACTTACCTTTCACACGAAATCTTCTTCTATTTCCTAAAAATCGAACCAACGCGCTATGCTAGAGGCAGAGAGGGGGGGTTATAGCTAGGAATTTATTTTTATATATTTTTTAATATTTGGGTAGATGAAAGTAAGCAAGAGTTTTCAAAATTAATCAATTTTTCTCAGTGGAAATTTCAACGTTTTATTTATTTCTGCTACCCCTTCGATTTCAGCTTGCCAGGCACGAACGATTCTCGTTGCTTCCTTTACGTGCGTGTGTCGTTTACTAGTTTAACGGACGTATGCTGACGTGATTTTCTTTTATCTGATTGGTTCTTTACCCGGTGCTGGTGACAGTATAGTCATTGTGCGTTTTAACTTAAACCGAATATATTTAATTAAAAAATATACAACATGTTTTCATTTTATTTGACGGCTTATGCTATGTGTACAAGAAATTGCAATTCGGTGTTTTATATTTTTATTTAATATAACTTTAGTGGTTTGGAAATAGCAACCATGAGGGTAATAAAAATCGCGAATCAACCATCTAGATAGTGGCCCAGTAGTAAGAGCTTGGGGCCAAGAGATTTGCTCTCTCTGTGGTCTCAGGTTCGAGCCCTGTAGTTGCTCATATGATGGCCACTGGAGGCTTACATGGTCGTTAACTTCAAAGTCCGTAGGATTAGTCGAGATGCGCGTAAGCTGGCTCGAACACCCATATTAAACCAAAAAAAAAACACGAATCAAAAAGTCACTTGTCCGAACATGTACTCTTGTGTGGTACTATGCTTCTAAAAGTGACCAAGCTCCATGTTTTATTCGAAGTTCGGATTCGAAGAGATTATTTTTTGAAATATATAAATCCTGTTAAATTATTTACTTAACAAGCGCTGGAAACAAACTGCAAAGGCAAGGCCAGAAAAAATCAATAATAATATGAGTAGCTTATTCTAGACGCAAGTGAGCAGGGTGGTAAATTGATACTACTTGCCAGACTGTCAGAAAATCCAATTTTTTCAAGGACATCTGTGTTTGGGGATAAAAACGTGGTGAGGTGTGGTTGGCTTTCTTTTTTTTATTTTTTAAGACACAACCCGATATAAGATACACCTAACTAAAAACAAAAAATTAAATGATTTTTTTATTGTTTTTCAAGTGAATTCTACGGGAAAAAAACCACAACTACACCTTACCGTAGAGTATTTTTGCTCTCGAGCACTTAAAAAAAAAAAAAACACAGTATAAAAAATATTTAGAAAAATAGCATAGCTTAAAGAGTCATATATGACCGACTCGCGAGTTGCATATGTTATTTGTAACTATCTCCAAAGTTAAAAATAGATTGACATGGTTTACAATAAAGAGAGAGAGAAACAAGGAAGGAAAGAAAAAAAAAAACCTCAGAGACACACCGAAATTTAAATGACTTTACTAGTACTGCTAGAAAGATATCGAAGAGATGAATTTAACGACACGAAGTAAGGTCACGAACGATGATCGAAGTGGGCCACACGAGCCATCTAAATGTGTCGAGCATAGTTTTTAAACCCGGTCCAAGGGCAGGGTTCCGGGTTTTGATGGATTCATTAGGTTGCCCGGGTCAAATTTTTTTTAAAAAAAAATCAAAACGACGTTGTTTTAGTAAAAAAAACAAAAGTCAACAAGGTGCAACCAGTTTTTTGACCGGATCTTGCCGGGTCACATCAGGTTTTTCCCTCTCCTGTTTTTTCTTCAACTCGACCCGGTTTCAGCTCCGGATCGACCCGTCGGGCCGGGTTTTAAAACTATGGTGTCGAGGCTCAATTTCCTTCAGACGGTTAATGTGGCCCACTTCAGTTATTGTTGTCATTGGACTATTCTTGTCAAGATATTTCCAACATTATCGATGGTCATCGAAGTTTCAGTGTATCTCCAAGATTTTTTTATTTTTTCTTCTCTCATCTATCCTCCATATGTCACATGTGACTTTTCTTAATTGTATTATTTTCCTAGATATTTTTGTATTGTGTTATTTTATTCATTTTAAAAAGTGCTAAAAAAAAAATCTTTCACTAGACCTCTATGTCAAACATTAGCTAAGCATCATCGGCAAGTGTCCTAGTCATATCATTTTTAAAAATCCATCGACTGGCCTCAGTCTTCCCCGGCCCTGAACCTAAAGCTACAAAAACACCCATGCGTGGGTCTAATGTGAGTTTTTTAAA
>Ga0307515_10007681_pt1 | contig 21238 bp, 5 predicted proteins | sample 17_EM_MG_FD_194513 | JGI IMG/M metagenome (GOLD analysis project Ga0307515, IMG submission 194513) | Populus trichocarpa ectomycorrhiza microbial communities from riparian zone in the Pacific Northwest, United States - 17_EM | ecosystem: Host-associated > Plants > Roots > Unclassified | place...
GCTATAGTTTTAGTGCCTCTCTAGGTAGGGAGGATATAAGGAAGGAAGGGTAAAAAATAAGGTGGCTACTTATATATAGAGGCTATTGGGAATATAGCGGGGACCTAAAGTAATGTGTGTTATACGGAGCTTCGTGTAGAGCCTTTATATATAGAGCTTTGCGTAAAGCCTTGTGCAGAGCCTCTATACGTAGAGCTTTGCGTAGAGTTTCGTATAGAGCTTTGTGTAGAGCTTTATATAGAGCTTTGTGTAAAGCTTTATATAGAGTCTTAGTAGAGCTTTATATAGAGCTTCGTATAGAGCTTCGTGTAGAGCTTTGTATAGGACTTCGTATAGAGCTTTATATAGAGCTTTATATAGAGCCTCTATACGTAGAGCTTCGTATAAAGCTTTGTGTAGAACTTTATATAGAGCTTTATGTAGAGCTTCGTGTAGAGTTTTATATAGAGTTTTATATAGAGCTTTATGCAGAGCCTCTGTACGCAGAGCTTCGTATAGAGCTTTGTGTAGAACTTTGTGCAGAACCTTATATAGAGCTTTATATAGAGCTTCGTATAGAGCCTCGTGTAGAGCTTTGTGTAGAGCCTTATATAGAGCTTCGTGCAGAGCCTCTATACGTAGAGCTTTATATAGAGCTTTATGTAGAACTTTGTGCAGAGCTTTATATAAAGCTTCGTGTAGAGCTTTATATAGAGCTTCGTGCAGAGCTTTATATAGAGCTTTATGCAGAGCTTTATGTAGAGCTTCGTGTAGAGCTTTGTATAGAGCTTCGTATAGAGCTTTGTATAGAGCTTTGTATAGAGCTTTGTGTAGAGCTTTGTGCAGAGCTTTATATAGAGCTTCGTGCAAAGCTTTATATAGAGCTTCGTGCAGAGCCTTGTGCAGAGCTTTGTGTAGAGCCTTATACAAAGCTTTATGCAGAGCCTCTGTACGTAGAGCTTTGTGTAGAGCTTTATGTAGAACTTCGTGCAGAGCTTTATATAGAGCTTCGTGTAGAGCTTTGTGTAGAGCTTCGTGTAGAGCTTTATATAGTGCTTTATGCAGAGCTTTGAGTAGAGCTTTATGTAGAGCTTTGTATAGAGCTTTATGTAGAGCTTTGTATAGAGCTTTGTGTAGAGCTTCGTGTAGAGCTTCGTGTAGAGCTTTATATAGAGCTTCGTGTAAAGCTTCGTGTAGAGCTTTGTGCAGAGCTTTATGTAGAGCTTCGTGCGGAGCTTTATATAGAGCTTTATGCAGAGCTGGCTTAAGTCGCAATTTTAGCAATTTGTGGTAATTTGCAGTAATTCGCACAGGCTACTTATAAGTAGCTGCGTATTTATAGTAATTTGCATAGGCTACTTATAAGTAGCTGCGTGTTTGTAGCAAATTGCTGCGAATTGCCGTAAATCGCGACTTACGCAGGTTTTGCAGACCCGATTTTCGCTTGCAACAACGTGCCTAAAAAAAAATTTCTTAATGTGGACTAATACTAGGGAGGTATATAGAAGTTAAAGGTATAAAGGCTAACCTAGATAAGAGCAACCTAAGCTGTAGTATAGTTAATACTATAGGGGGTAAATACCTAGGGGCTTTAAAAAGGCCTAATAAAGGCAGAGAATATAATAGTAATACTCCTAAGAATAGGAATAATAGGACTAAAAGATTGGCTCTACTAGGTAGGTGTTCTAGTAGGTAGCCTAAGATATAAATATAGCTGGCTAAGATAGACACTAAAATATATAATACTATTATGCCCCTTATACACTAACTAAAAAGTAATACTCTTAGTAGCTAGTATAGAGAACTATAATATACTACTCTTAATATAAAAAAGTCTTAAGGCGGTTACTTAATAGCTTATTAGCTAAAATATACTAGACTAGTTCTGGATTATAAAGGAAATAATAATAGAAGGTAAAGGGGTAAGTAATAGGCGTCCCCTAATAACTCTATAGTAGTAAAGTAAAGTTTACAATACTAGCGCGTCCATAGGCTTGTTACGGTAGTAGTGGTTCCTAAAAAGGTTAAAAAGTAAAGTAGTAAAGCACTACTAATAACTTATAGGCGTTAAGTAGGCAAGTTTTAAAAGGCAGGGAGATGGATTACGGGGTTTTCTTAAGTTAAGTTTTCTTAAGTTGAGTTTTCTCCCTATATATAAATAAGGAGTAGTCCGCGTAGGCCTAATAGGGATCCGAATCAGACGTTAAGTAATGAATTATTATTATTAATATATAGCTCATTTTTTACTACTTTACTTAATATAATAACCCTTAAATCTAGTTTAATTCTCCTCTATTAAGTTAAAATATTTTAAGTAAATTATAACGTAATCTATTAGCTAGTGGCCCATATCACCAAGTGGCCCACTCCAAAATACCCCAAAATCGTTCTTTAATATCTTAACAACGGCTTAATAATAAATTATAAAAATTTATAATTAGACTCTTATACTTATTTTAAGACCGCTATTAAAGTTTTAAACTAATATAATAAGTGGTTCTTAAGATATAATAATTAAGCTCAAATTTAAGAACTAAATCTTAATAAATCTTAATATATTAATAATAGCTAAACTAATTACTTTAAAACTATAATAGTGGTCTTAAAATAAATATAAAAGTCTAATTATAAATTTTTATAATTTATTACTAAGCTATTGTTAAGATATTAAAGAACGATTTTTGGGTTTTTTGGTGAGTTTTTAGAGTGGGCCACTTGGTGATATGGGCCACTGGCTGATAGATTACGTTAAAGTATATATATCTTAGTAATATAGCTCTAATTAAGAAGTACTATTTTATTAAGTATTACTATAAGACCTAAAAGAAGGCCTTATAATGAAAAATGCCTAATTTTAGGCAGTATATCTTTAATATTTATTTAAAAAATCTATATAAAGGCTTTAAATATTTTTAGATAAAAAAATAGGGCTTTAATAAAGGGGTTATGTAAGGGGGCAAGGCCTTTAAGGCAGCTTCAAAGGAAATAAGATTCTATTAAGAGCTAAGTTATATAGACCTTGCAAGTAATAAGACGTTCGGACAAAGAACAGAACAGATTTGGGTCGACGTGGTCAAGATATAGGGGTAGCCGTGGTACGTGCACGATTGTTAAGTGTTTCACCGAGACGTCCTTACTGTAACGGGACAGTCCCGTTATAGGTTAAGCTTTTTAAAAAAAGCTAATAGTATGGGAGGGTACGACCACTCTTAGATAGGAAAGTCACAGTGCTATCTGTCTGTCGGTCGGTTAGTCCGTTATAATTAGTAAAGCAGTTAGTAAGAAAAGAAGAAAAGAATATATTCCGTAAGGTTTATAATGCCTAAAAAGGGAAGCCGAAGGCTCTATAAATATAGGAAAATGCTAAGGCACTAGGCGTGAGCCATTTTACCCCACTATAATAGTAATTAATTTAATAATATAGCGACTTTAAAGAAGCCTTGTAATAAGTATATACTTAATTAAAGACTTAGTTTCTTATATAAAAAACAAGTTAATAACTTTAAAGAGTTATTATAAAGGCTATATATATAGGCGCTTAAATATATAACTTATAATTATAACTTAAAGACCTTAAAAGTCTAAAATTATATAAATGGATAATGGTAGATCTAAATAAAATACTAAAATATATAATAAAGCTATAGTAGAAGTAGAGGGAGAAAAAGGCTAAAATAAGGGTAAAGGGGCCAAAATTAAAGCTTTAAAACGCGCTAGGTAGAAAGCCTAAAGCTAATATACTAAATAGCATATAAGGGCAAATATTTAATTTAACTTTGTTAAGCGTAAATGGCTTCCAAAGTAGTGTGGCCGATTTGGTAGAGTAACTAAGTTTAGGAGGTAACCGAGTTCTAGGGGTCCGAGCTTAATTAGCAGCATTTTATTTTTATTTAATGGGTAGTTTAAACCCTAGCCTGCGAATAATTTCCCAATATAGGGGCCTATATTTAACAGTATAATGGCTTATAGGTTAAGGAGTCCTCTAGTAGTTTTAGATAGTATTTAAAATCTAATAAAAGGGTTAGGAAGATACGCCCCTTTCTAGCCCTTTAAAGAAAATATCCCCGCTTAGCTAAAGGCGGATTATAGGCGAATTATTAAACCCTTTTACTACCCTTCCCTAGACCTTCTAAAATACCTTAAAAGTATAGTATAAAAGGTAAATATATTATAAAGGTAAATAGGCTAGGTAAAGGCGGAGCGCGTAAGACTAGCTAGAAGGATATACCTAGGTTTTCCCCTTACTAGGGATTTTCTATAAATAGAAGGTAGAAGCCTATATAGACCTAAAAAAAAGACTAAATCGGGCAGTAAATAGAATTAATAAGAGTAGTTAAGTACATATAGTTGTAATTTAGGTGGTATAGTAGTTTTAAAACTAACAATTAATAGAGAGTTTAAAAAGCGTTAACTTCTTAATTAAATTATTACTTTAAATATTAGCTACTAGCTTCTTAAGAAAGGAACTATATTCTTATAGCTAATATTAATTAATTTTATTAATATCTTTATTATATCTAAAAAATTAAATGCTAAAAGAGTCGTACGGTAGCTTCCTATAAGTTATAATAACTAGTTTACATATCAATTGCTGCTAATATACGAAAATAGTGTGTATGAATGATAAGACAAGTAATAAGAGTATACATATTGGATCCCGCAAGAGTTGCGACAAGTTCACGATCACTTTGTCTTTTCGGCCGTATGGCGACGTGGAGCGGGACACGTTACAGGATATTGATTAAAGGAATTGGATTTTTGTCCATACTCACCTGGAGGACACACGCGATGGCTAAGAGCTATACTTAATCATAGGAAATCGAAGAGCAACGTAGGGAGCGTCTAGACTATACTCTGAAATCGCTTGATTAAGACTAGATATGCAGCGCTACAATGCTATGCTAGGAAATGCAAGATGCTCTCAACGCTTGCCTTGCACCTTGATACCTAGGTAACAAGGATGATTAAAAAGTAAAAGGGATATCCCAAAATTATTACACATAACACCTTCCCAATCATGAGACTCTACTAACCAGACACACACCAACACTGTCACGCTACTCTTACTACCTTCAACTATGCTAAAAGCCGCTTCTATAAATCGTACCTTCATTACCAATCGACGCTCTCCGTCTCTGTCGGCGCTGGAAGTGGAGGTATTCTTCTCGCTAAGCTCAGTTTATGGCTTTTCGATTCAGTGATCTGAACCCTATTCTGTTCTCGCTTTTTGCTAGGAGTAACTCGGACTCGAAATGGACGACGAGCGGGACGGGAATTTTTCTGCTTGCCGCCTTCAATGTACTCAATGAGTAGAGACGTCTGAGTCTTAGATTCGGCATCCCGCCCGGCAACATTATACGAGTCTATACGGAGACCGTGCGGTGATTCCGTTCGCGCTCGCGTTCCCCCCAACTGAACCTCTGTTGATAAAGAATCGTCAGGCGCATCAGTGTCAAGCACAAATAGGTTGTCTTGCGCATTTGGGTTCAGAAACGGCCTATTGCCCCAGAATGGTTCTGCATCGTGGGGAGTGTCATCCGGATGATTACAATTGAGTGAACCGGAGGAATCAGGTGTTCCAGGCCGGGGAGACCTGAGTTCCGGATCTCGTTTTGTCTCGATGGGAGTATATGGCTTTTCTCTGCTGTATAAGGGAGGTTCCTCTCGTTTATCTAACAAATCCATGACAGGCGCAGGAGGCGTTTCCACGCGAGCTTTTGTCACTTTCCATCTTGGTGCCTTCCGACTGGCGGAATGTAACGTGCCTAAAGTGTGCTTAATAGACTGCGCAGGATATGCGGTTGGTCCGAGACGTTGCGATTTTATGTCGTTTGCGATAGTACTTGAAGATATGGTTAAGTCTGCCTTTGAGAATTTGGACTTGGTCTTTGATCGCTTCCATTGTTCACGTTGTTCATCCTTTAGCGCATCCAGTTGCGGGAGAATGGGCCGTTTGATGGCCTCCTCAACGGCTTCCAAAAGTTTCGGGTTATTGATTGTAGATATCGTGCGTGTTCCTGATAAAGTGACAGGAGTATTGCTGCGCGAACGTTTGGCGTGGGCATGAGAAGTGCTCGCCTCCACCCCGTTTCTGTCATTAGTCTCCATGTTGGCAGAAATTCTTCTCGCATTCCGGAGAGAGTCTGGAATTAACGGAGAGTCATTTTCTCTGCCTCCTCCCACAAGAGGCTTCTGAACCAACCTCTGCGTGACTCTATCTACGATTCGTTCCTTGTCTAAGCTTCGGCTCTGTCGAGGAATTGTCCCTGAGTCGATGTTCGGCGCTAATTTTTTCGCAGTTTGTTCGTCCTCCAAAATTTGCTTCTGGCTACTTTCTCTACTTCTGCTCTGCTCCTTATATTCATAATGTCCAAGCGCAGTAGCAGTGAGGCCAGCTGCTGCAAGAGCAACATCTCGTGCAGACTGACGGTCTTCACCTCCGATTTTCATTCGACGCACTTTCTCTTCTGTGTAGCCATCAGATTCGTTCATCTTCCGGTCAGACCCTCTTTTGCCCCGATTAATTATTACACCTGTATCTGGAGGAATTTTAGACTGGTAATCAGGGTTTGGCAAATTCTTGCTTGGGACAAGTTTCTCCCACAATGGCAGGCTTGGATCCCTCTCGGGCTGCAAAAAAGTTGGTGTCGGTAGTGGGTTGCCCCGCCAAGTAAGACTTAAGTCTGTGTCCGATTGAGGAGGAACCGGTCCGGGGGAATCAGTGGATTTTGCGACGGCATCTCTCACGGCATCTCTCGCGGCATCTGTCTCGGCCTGTCGTCTGGCTTCGCGTTCACGTCGTTGTTTCATTATCATTTGCGGGGTTCGAATCGCTCCAAGATTTTGTCTGGCAGGAACAGGCTCTGTTGTGGTACGGTTCACAGTATCAACAATGCTGCAGGTCCCATAAGGGCTCCATGTTGTGAGCCTACCTTCGACCTGTGATTTTTGGGATTCTCCAGAAGCATGGATTGATTCTGATTCACCTCCTGTATCCGGGAGAGCTTCCTGAGAATGATCCGCTAATTCTCGTGAATTTTCAGCCTTCAGCGCTTCCACCTCGTCCAGCAATTGCATCAACATTTGCTCAATTTCGACCATGTCGCTGTCTGATTTCGAGCCCAGTACTTTCGGAGCACTTTTGAACACATTTCTCCGTTTGTGCTCTAAGATCATGTTAGCGGCTAACGGCTGCTCTTGTGGACGTTGGCCAGACAATGGCTGAGGCGGCCCGCCTGTGACACCTGGGACGTCTTTGTTTGATTTATTGATTAGCGCATCTTGCTCCTGAACATGCTTCTTCATCTGCTCAAAAGAATTGCGAATTTGGGCTGCAGAGCGACAGAGATTGACAAGATTTTCCGTATCGCGGGTCATGCGTTGGGAATCACGGATTGTGAGATGTTTCATCAACGCAAGGACATCATTGGACGAAATGCGGTCGATGCCTTTCTCAGAAGGAGCATTATAGAGTGGCGATTTTAATAACGTGCTGTCGTAGCGGCACTCTACATCATTTCCTGAAAATTTCTTCGCGGAGCTTGAGAAGGGATCGTCATCCAAGTCATCCCAAATCTCCAATGGTTCATCATCGGGGAATTTCTTCAAAGAGCATGAGACTAAACTGCCATTGACATTGGTCTCTCTGAGCTCTCCGGGATTGATGGGGCGTTCCAAAATTTGCTCAGATACCAGCGTGTGAACCATGGGTTCGACATTGGTTAGGTTGGCCGAACCTATCTCAAGATCTTCTAAATCAGGGTGTGCAGATAAAAGTGTCGCAGGATTACCGGCGGGAACAAAATCGTCAGAGAGGTCTATCAGATCTTCTACAATTTCAGGAGCTGCAGCACCAGAAGCGGGTGACGAGTCCTCAGCTAGAGATGGTGCTCTGACAGTAGACTCGTCATCACTCATCCTCCTATCCCTACTTCTGCCTTTGGCATTCAAGCGAGTCATATTCTCCCTATAAACTCTTGTGTTTACAATCTCCTGATCAAAGGAGAACTCAGTCGTACTCAACATGCTGTCACGGCTGCCTACAATGCTAGCAATTGTGTCTCGGTCCAGAGCCTCGACGAGGGGAGCGGCAAGTTGCGGATATGATACGGCGAGGGAGCAATCGTTGTGTGTCATGGTTCGACTCCCTGCAGAGATCAACTTTGAAAGAGAGAAGCATTTCTGTCGGCACTCACAGGTGTAAGCACTGCATGAGCAGCATAATGGAGGTTTTCTTCCTCCCTAGTTGTTCCAGCAACCTAGTCATTGTGTCATCCTCCCACAGCACCTTTATTCTTGCTCGCCAATCTGATCTTCCCTGCAGCGTGCGAAACTCTTCCTCGAGACAAAGCAAGGTCGCTTTACAGCCCTTGACCGCGATGCCGAAAACATCCTCGAGATCAGACGTAATAGAGAAGCCCTCCAGGCGAAGAACATGCTGCAATTGGGTCAAGGAGGCATGGACGATTTGGATCTCGTCGACAAGGTCCGCAACAGTCTGCGGGGCATCGCGGTAGTGGTTCCAAGCGGAGTGGATTTGGATGGCAACGGTGATGCATCTTGTGGTTATGGTCAGGACGCCGGTCATGATGGAGAACGCATCCATGATCTATTGACAGAAAGAAGCACATCAGAGAGGAAGCACTCCTCATGAAGCTGTGGTGTCATAGCTGTCAAGAAGGCTGAGAGCGCGTCGAGCCGCCCAAGGTTTGTGGCGTCGTTTAGCCTCTCCGCATGCATGGCATCAGATTGTAGGGGTATTGATTGCGATCGTTGGCTATCCACGAAAGTGCGGAGTAGAAGCGAGTAAAACGGTTGCCTTCGCACGGAAACAGAGGTGGTTCTGGTTGAAGTTTGATATTTCTGAGCGGCCAGCAGCGTTGAGGGCCGTGAAAGCCTCCAAAGTGGTCAACCTCGGTGGCAAGTTGTCTCGGTCCCAGACCTTCTCCGACCAAAATCAAATATTATCAAGCTTCGATTTGAGGCTGTAGAATCACATATAATTAATAAAATAGTCTAGATTTTTGATGTAGTAATCTACTAAGTCTCCTCATTCGAATGAGCTATTGTATGAGATTTTCCGACCATAGGAAGTCGTTAAATTTAGTGTTAAGCACGAGTAGCCCTAGATATGACTACTCTATCTACCTCCTCAATTGCGACCTTTAAAATAACAATAAGAGATTGCCTAGTAGCTTATTTCTTCCGTCTACCTCCTCTTGTCGGCTTAAGGTTATTTTAAAGCTATAGGTTTGCTGCGCGAGCATATATAGCCTCCTCTCTCTGGCGGCGTTTTTTAGCAGCCTCCTTCTCTCGTTAAACCTTGGCTTGTATTCTATCCTGCTTCCTCTATACTATTATAAGGTATCGAAGGTCCGGGTTAGGCTTAGTATAACCTTAGGTTATGCACGACCCCCTAAGGTCCGCGACATATCGTCTAAATATTACCCCCCCCTTTTGGTGGTGGCCCCTACTTTTCGGACGCGTTTTTAAGGCCTAGGTTAGTACTGGGTTAGTATAGAGGGCCTTAGCGCGCCTTTGACCTTACCGTTGCCTTGATGATCCATTTTCCAACCCTCTTCTTAAGGGATAACCTTTTAGTAGAAGTAATTACTAGATTATATCTACCTCGCTAGTTTATTTAATTATTAAAAGTATATTTTACACCTAAGCTAAAAGTAATTAATTAAGTTACCAAATATAAAATACTAAAAATGCTATTTTTTCTTAAATGCTAACGCCAGATAAGGAATGATAAAACTATTATAGCCAGTAAAATTACCCTATTACCTTTTCTAAATCTTTTAACCTTTACTTTAGTATTTTAGTTAGTAGCTTCCTGCTTCTTCTAAAGTTGCTACTTCTACTTCTCCCCTCTATACTTCTCCTTAAATAGTTTCTCAGCTTATTTAAGCAGATCTTCTCTAAGATTATCTTCTAATACCGCTGATAACGCTTATTTAACAGTGTATTGTATAAATCCATCTTCTATAACGCGAAGAGCCTTAATATACTTAACTATATAATCGTTATTCTCTCCGTTATGTAGATATCTTACTATCTTTTAAAGCCGCTTCTTCCGTTATAGGTCCCACTTCTTTTTTCCAAACTTCGCCTTAAATAAAACCTTAAACTAGCTATAATGCTCTTCTTCTACTAAACTATCCGTTAGTACTTCTAACGACTCCTATCTTATAGTGGATAGTATAGACCTATTATCTGTAAGGTAAATAGCTTTAATAGATTTAACCGTGTAACTTATATTCTTATTAGGTGGATATACGTAAAGGAGCATTTCCTTTGCCTTTCTAGCCTTCCCTATTTTTCCCTTTAAGCATTTACGTTGCTTAGCGGATTAACTATTTTGATAGAGTGTAGAGGAATTAATAAGTGAAGTAGGCCGTTTCTAAGTAAGAGTATTCTAAGGTAGAGTATTGACGCTAGATAGTAGAGCCTTAGCTTAAAGTGGAGCGTATTAACTTTATTGCTTTGGTGATAATTAATATATAGAGTCTAATCTGCTTACGTTCTTGGCTGGGCTATACTTATAGGTGGCATTTTCTAAGGAAACGTATTAGGTGGGCTAGGGTGCTTTTAAGATTATCTTAAGTATACCTTAATAAGCTCTTTAAGAATACGCTCTTCTTATACTTACATTACTCTTTATAGGATTACTACTAATATAATGCTTTATAGCTAAATCGCTTTAGGGGAGTATTTACTCTAAATACTAGCCACTATCTTGTTTAGGGTTGACCCCCTTACTATAAAGGTATTTGCCGTAAACATTATTAGTATCTACCTTAGTTGGACTTAGTTTGTAAAAATCGCTAACCCCTACTATAGATTTGTCCTATAGTTCTTCTTCGGCAAGTTTATTATAGGAGTTAGAACGTCTAATTCTAGTTATTTAAGCGCGGTCTAGTCTATTCTATAGCCCACTTCCTTACCCCTAGAGAGTATTAACGTTTTAATTACTTATATAGTTGCTAGCGCTATTAGAGCTAGAGCCGCTTCTATCCGTTTTAGAGCGATTAGGGGCCAACTCCTTACCCTAAACGCCCGTGCCATTTATAGTTCTTTTAGGGTTGCCTTAATTAGAATTTTTAGAGGGGGTTAAAGGGTATTCTAGGACTAAAATAGTTCTAACTGGCTTCTCTAGCTGCTTGTCTGCATTATCGGCACTTTCGCTAATATTATAGTTTTAGTCGTTAAGGCTCTAGCTGCCGTTAATGCTATTAGTGCTTCCTAGGTTAGCACCTAGGTGACCGACTATAATATTACTTAGGATAGTAGAAATAGGAGTAAAGCTAGTTTAGTCGCTAATAGTAGTAGGCTTAGGGCTCTAGGCGTTGTGGTAGGATAGGCTGCTATATAGTTTTCTAGTATTTAGTGTAGCTGGTTTATCTATAAAATAGTATAAGCAATTTTCTTAGGCCGGTTATAGAGGAATCTTAAATATAATATATTTACCTTTGCTATTAACCGGTACTCTAATCCTAGCTCTAGATCTATATCTATTATAGGGAAGGCCACTTTCCTAACTCCTATTATCAAATAACTGCCTAGTAGTGGCATATTAAGGACTGAGGCTAAAATTTCCTATTTCCTTTCTCTAATATTTCTTAAAAATGAGGTCTTTTCTAAAAGGTAGTCGTTATTATTATCATCGCTAGGGCTAGCAGAAGTTTTTCTAGTAATATTGTTTTTAACAATAGACGAGTTTCCTATATTATATTAGATATTATTACTACAATCTAACTGCGTATACACTTACCTTAGGCCCTAGTTAGGTCATCTTTAGCTATCTAGCACTCTGTAATAGTTTTCTCCGGGGTAAAAACTATAAGATTAATAATTAATGTAGAACTCTTATTTCTTTCGGAAAATTGCCTACCTCGTCTACTAGTTATAATAGGAGGTAATTATATATGAGGTAATCGGGGGTATAGCTTAGGCCTAGAAATCTAGGTAGTTGGTGCTCTAAGTATATAAAAAGATTGATAATTTATTATAATTTAAGGATTGGGACGGAAAGATATAGAAGTAAAAAAAAATCTTTTTAAGAAGTAAGATAATCTAGGAATTAGCAAGAGAGCGTATTCTTATATATACTCTTAGTATAGCCTAGTCCTTAGCTAGTTTAATCTATTATTTTCTTTATACTTACCGTCGAACCTAATAGCAATAGTAGTGGCTTAGTTCACGTAGCTTCGGGCTAAGGCGTTACAGTGCATAAATATTGCGCCTATCCCCTAGGAATTGGTGGCGCCTGCGGTACTAGGATCGGCTTAATAGGTTAACTTCTAGCCGGAACCACTTAGGGAGTCGTCTAAGGCTTTTACGTCGCTTCCCATACCAAATCCTTCCAATATTCTCGCATGGTATTGCTTTTTTTAGTTAGCAAATATATAAATAAACATTGCTGTCTGCGCCTTGCGGCACTAGGATCTATATCAACAGTACTATATCTATAAGTGGTGGTAATACTAATATATATTAGCGGTACCAAATTAGCTTACTCCGCCCCTTTCGGCCATATAACCTTTCCCCCCTTTACTAGTCCCAATGGTGGATGCTATAAGTGCCCCTAGTATAGTAGTATAACGTGGTCATCCTAGATTAATAATATATTATAGTATTGCCGTTAAATCCAGACCGTGTATCCCCGGTTATTCTCTACAGATTTTAATTTTAGGCCTTTCTAAAAAGGGCTAAAACTAATGCCTAGGAAATAGAGGGCTAATAGAAAACCCTAGATCCTAGCCCATTAGCCTTAATTTATCCTATTTATCTGCTAAAATATACTACTTACTCTTTCTTATAAGATAGAGACCCTATAGTGGAGACAGAATCGACTAGTCTAGAGTAATTTGGCGAGCACTTATATAAAACATCTATAGAGCTCTGCTGACCCGTTCTGGCGCTATAATAGCTTTATATAATAAGGTATTTCCTTTATTAGTTGGAAGATTAACTTAGTGGTCCTTTAGTTAAGTTTACCCCTTATCTAAGCCCCCTACTGTCCTTTCGCTACGCCCTCCTGCCCTACTTACACTCCTGCTACTACAGCAGTTGTTTTAGTAACTAGCTGCGGTTTAGGCTCCGCAGCTCCTTATTTTAACTACAGCCTCCTAAGTTATATTATTAAAGCAGTAAGGATAAGATATATTCTTTAGTTGGCTATAGCAATGGCGTGGTAGAGTGCTAGCGCTAAAGTAATTTCTGGCACGACGTCTAAGTGTTTAAATGGGCGTCTTAACTTTAGGGCAGGCTATTAGTTAATAAAGCTAAGATAATAGAATATAGGTAAAGTAGGACTATATAAAAGTTAGAACTAGAGACCCAGATAACCTACAAAAAGAATACTAAAGAGGAAAATGGGTGGGGAAAGCGTAAAGAGAAAAAGAGGCTTAGAGAGGGGACGTAATATTAGCCTCCCCAAATCTAGTGTATTTATTTAAGGTAGTCTATACTAAAATTATAACGGTAGTATATAGGCCGCAAAAGTGGAAATAATAGTTAAATATTTAGAAGTTATTAGCTAAGAGAGTGTGTACCTTAGTATTAGTTATAATTAGAAGTTTAGTATTAAGGGGCGGGCGTAGGCTATAAGGGTGGGGCCTTATAGCAGGGGTAAGGCTAGGGCAGAAGTAGAATTTAAGGGAAAAAAAGTTGGTAGAGAGGGTAGTAAAGGCAATAGAGCATTTTATAGACGTTAAAAGCGACAGTTGGCTAAGCGAGAGAGTAATACCCGAAAACGGGTGTTGGGGCCCCGCTAAACTTAAAGAGGTAGCGCACCTAGACACAGATTACGGTTAAACGATTTACCGCTTAGTAGATTTCCGTCATTAAACTAAGAGAATCTAAAATGTTAAAAGAAGATAGTTGTTAGCGGGACTCTACGTAGAAGTAGCGAGGCGGGCCATAAACTTAATAATAACTCTCGCTTATAACTATACTTTAGATAGTTATTACTCCTCTTTATATTTGTCTTATCGTAGAGTATAGGGTTAGTATATCTGCTATAAAGACTAATCTTGTCTAAAAATAGCGTCTAAAATCTAGGGTAAATAATAGATTAGTTAGCTAGACACTAGGATTTTGCCGCCCCTTTAAAGCCCTTACTATTTTAACACCATAAACCTCATCGTAGTGTTACCCCCTAGCTATAGCTGTGAGAATTTTATCGGCTAGGGAATTTCGGGCACTGTATATCGCGACAAACTTTAAAACAAGGTTATTAAAGCTCTAAACGACGCGAATTCTTAACGCTTTATTAAAGTCGAAAAGGAGATCTATAAGAGACTTGGTTAATATAATAGACTCTTATAATACTATAGCAGCGAACTTTTCTAAAAGGATAACTGTTGGTTACATAGGGTGACTCACCAATAACGACTACTTAAGTAGGTTACAGTAATGTTGGTTAATAAAGCTTTTTAATTAGAATGAGGAAGGGCGAGGAGCTTAAGACTCCTCGCTACACTAGTGCCGCGGCGTTACGTAATGACCAGTTGCCTCATTCCCGACACTAGCAACTCTTTTTTTATGGTTGCTATCTATATATAAATACTGCTTAACTAGCGTAACAAATATTAATCCTTTTTACTTACTATTGCTATTATAATATAAGTCTCGCTATCCTAAAATTTGCCTTTTAGCACGTAGTGCTTTCTTGCTTAGAGTTATAGGTGTATATTATATTAAGGCCGCTAAGGCGCTAATTATAAGCGAGCTACTAGTAATTTTCTATCTTAGGGATATAAAATCCTAATTAACTAGTTAGAATTAGGGTCTATAGATTATTATACTCTTACTTCCTTTTAATTTAACCTTTAACTTATATATATAGAGTGTTTATATTAATAAACGCTTCTAAAGCCTTATTTAGGTTTACCTTCATTATTATATTTACTAGGTTGTCTTAACCATTAATTTATTAAATCTTAAAGAGTTTTTACCGTTTATAGGATTAATAAAGTGCTATAATATCGATTATAAGGCGCTTCTCCTTTATAGTACTAAGCTTAATTAAACACTTATAGAGGGAATATATATCGGTATATATAATTATAGGGATAATAAGAAGTTTAAGTCGGTTTATAATTATCTTTAGGGTAGTTTTAATTGCAATTGCTATGTTAACTCCGCTAACTATTCTATATATCTCTAACGCTAAAACGCTTTAAGTAACGCGCTTACTCTTAGTTAAGCTTTAATAGATAAGATTGCCGTAGATTATAAAGTTATTCTCTTTAGTAGATTTATTTGTAATAATAATCTTATATCCTAGCTAGGAGCTAAAATCTTTATTATTTATAAATAGTCTATTAATAAATATAAAGAGCTTAGCGGTAGGAAGATTAATAGGTATATAAAGTAGTCCCTAATTAAGATAGTTTATTTACTAGAAAAGACGCTTATTTAGGGTAAGAATATTATTCTTAGTTAGTCTCTAGTATTAGGCGGTAATAAAGAGATTAAATAAAGCTTTAAATTAACAGATAAAAGCAATATAAGCTTTATAGGCGCGTTGCTCTATATATCCTTACTTTAAAGAATTAATGTTAATAATATTAATTTTCTTACCTTAACCCTTCTGGCGTAAAGTAATAGAATCCTTATTTAGGAAGAGGATACATTTATTAAAAAATAATAGTGTTGTTAAATTAAGCTTTTCCTTTAGCTTTACTATAAGGTTTACCTTTACTAGCTTATCTTTTTTAAGAGCTAAGAATTAGTCGTCTGCTAAGATAATTATATTATTAGTTTATATACCAACGATTCTAAATAGGGTTTCTATAGTTATAATAAGAAAGTATAAATTAAATATAGAAGTAGTTATTAAAAGTTTCTCTTTATAGTGCTTACTATAGGTAGCCCACTAATAAGTTCCTGCCTCTGCAATTCTATATAATGGCTTAAGTATAACTATAATTATATCTTTAGGATATTAGTGGCAAATTTGCTCTAGAAGGTATGCTAATATTAAGCGCTAAAGGTGTATCTCTAATTGGGTGTAGGCCTAAGTAATATCTTATAAATAGACCGCTATTTTATTCTTTATTAGGGAGGGAGCTAGTATAATAATAACTTATTAACTAGCTTGTTAAATTATAGGAGATTATATAAGAATTACCTCCTTACTATTATTGTTATAGCCTTAGATAATAAGCCTTAATTTCTTAAATAAGGCGTTAATAGCTTTGCCCTTAATCTCATTAACCATTTTTAACTTAAAGATGCGGACTTTATTAAACTTAGTAGGGTTATACTTCTTAAATTTAAAGACTTCTCTTATAATAAGACCATCGATCTCCTACTTATTAGATATTTAGAAAAAAGCTCCTAAAGTTATAATACGACCTTCCTTTTAGAGCTGTTTCGCGAGCTTAAAGTTAGCCTTCTCTTTAGCTGTTATAAAGGCCATTAATAACTTAATTCTATTCTTAATAGCGGTAACAAATTACTCTTTAAAATTAATAAGATGTTAATAATTTTATAATCCCTTTAGGCGACCTCTACCGCGTTATAGTTGCAGTATATCTACTATAATCATATTAGAATTATAGTCGTCTTCTAGTGTTACGGACGCTTTAAGTACGATGCTATAACTACTTAGAGAAGAGTTAAAAGAAGCTAGTTAGTTAATATAGGCACGGTCTAGAATGGAGCCGGTAGAGCTATATGACGAGAAATAGTAACCAAGGTTATATAACATAATCTATATAATCTATAGGATCCGTATAATCCGTAATAGAGTAAATAAAGTACGCGTATATTACGTACAAGAAGGATTTTATAGGAGTACGGTTGTGTATTTAAGGACCCTTAATCCCTACCTAGATAGTTCCTTCCTTATAGTGATTCTTAGAATATAATTAGAGTTAATTTATTAGGCAACTACTCCACCAGTTATTATTACGTTGTTAACTTTAATTTGCATTACCTATACACCTAGCCTATTAATAAGGCTACCGTAGTTCCTATTATAAAGTTCCGTTATATAATTACTACCTAGTTATAGTATTAAATACAAAAAGTCAAATAATATACCACTAAAAGCAGCCACCACGACGCTATTGACGGCGGCAACTATATCGAGATTAGGAAATGATACTAGTATAGTAAACACTAACTTGCAGTAACCTGTGACGATTAGATAGCTATAAGAGATAGTTAACTAGTTAACAGAAAATAATACGACGCTAAAAAATAGGATTAACGGGATAGGAGTAGTAAAGATTAAGTTACTATTAATTAAGAGATACTCCGGAGAAAGATTAAAACTTAAAGGATTTCTTATATAAATGTACTTTAAGGTTACGTAAGAAGGGGTAAAGCTACTAACATCTATGGATTAAATAGCCTATATAGGACTATTCTTATTAGGAAGAGCACTTAAGTGGTTTAAGCCTTACCTTACGGAAATATAGGTAAACGGAATAATAACTACTAACTAAGATATGCGATTTATATTCTTAAGCTAGGAAGGGTTTGCAAAGCAACTTACGCAAATATTTAGAGACCTAGAGGCAGTAACTATAGCGAAAAGAAAACTCTAAGATATTACGCAATAAACTTTAGCAATTAAGTATATAATATAGTTCTAGACGTTAGTAATGTAAGTTAAGTAGAATAGTAAGGCGCTTATAGTATAGTATAAGTAAGGACTTAAGGCTAAAGTCTAGGACGCGATTATCCTAATGGAAGATGCGGATACCCTAAGGGAGTTAATAGATTAAGCGATTAAGATTAACAATTAGATCTACTAAAGGGAATAGGCTAAGAGAGGCTAAAATAGAGTTCTATAGTTATATAAGGCGCAGAGTACGCAATAACTAAAGCTAAGTTAGAAACTATGGTATAGCGTAGAGCTAATAGACCTAAGTAGTACTAAAGAAGCCTATAAGAGATGGAGTAAGAAGCTATAAAAACCTAGAGGTTAAGGATCTAGTGATTATAGGACTAAGGAGTATAGGCTAAACTAGGGATCTTAGTAGTAGAAGACATTTAGGCGGACTTTATAGCAAAATTAATGGTTTAGAAATAGAGCTTATATAAATTGCGGAAAATAGGGTTACTTCGCGAGGGATTATAAAGATAATTAGAGTTACTATATAATAAAGGGAACTAGATTAATAGTAGAAGATATATATGTATAGAGGGATAATAGTATACTATAAGGAACAAAAGAGTGTTTAATTAGAAGTTTTGCGTTTTGTTATAATAACGTATACTAAATTTATAAAAACGCTAAGTATAGCATAAGCTATTGGCTATAAGAGCTAGAGTTAAGAGGACTTAAAGAAACTATAGAGTTAGATAAAGAATAAAATCGACTCTATAAGCTAGATTAGGATATTATAGTAATATATGGATAATAATTAGCAATAATAATAATAGAGTTGGAGTACTTATTAATTAATAGTAATAAGGATAGTAAAGGAACTAACTAGGGGTATCTAAACCTTAATAATGTAGTAGAAGTAGAGACTAAGACCGCTATAGAGCAAGGTTTAGTAACGGGCATTATAATACCGTTAGATATAGTATCTATCGCTTCGCAAGACGGAAGGAGTAATATTTAAAGACGATTAAGTAAGTAGATAACTGCTAGTACTAGCTTACTACTCGATAAAGGCAAAAGGCTAAAGGCTTAAGATTCTTAAGACGAGATAAGAGAGATTTAAGATTTTAAAGATAGGATAAGAATAGCTTAAGGACCTATAATAGACGAAAACCGATAGAGTAGAGTAGTAGCTTAGTTTAAAGATATACGAATAAGCTCGGGATAAGAATTCCCAACGATATAAGATTCTTAAGATAAGATAAGTGAGATTTAAGACTCTTAAGACGAGATAAGAATACTATAGACGCTTAGTTAAACTAAGGCGGGAGCTAAGCTTAAGTTAGAAGTAAGCTTAGGATTAAAGAATCTAAGGGATTAAGAATTTGGAGTGCGAATTAGGACACCTATAAGTAAGAGGCAAAGAGCTTCTTTATAAATTAGAGAATCTGTAATATAAACAGTAGTTAAACTAGGAGATAGATATATAGACCTAGAGGACCTACTAGAAGAATATAGTATTCGGCCTAAAGATTAAAAAGTTAATATTAAGATTAAGAAGTAAGAGGACTTTAAGGATCCACTTATAAGACGCGAAAGAAAGGAAACTATAGAGGAATTTAAAGTAAGAATTACCTTATAGTAAGAACAGAAACTAGATAAAAGATCTAGTATATTAGGACGTATAAAGGATAGAGTACTAGTATAAAGGATTACTAATAGACCTAAAAGAGGTATACTAAGAGCTAAATAGCTTACTAAACTGGAGTAAGAAGAGGATCTAGGGATTCCTACTAGGTTTAAGGAACAACATACTAAAGGCTGTTACAATGCAGTAATAAAGAGATATTTTCTTACGGATAAGCCGTATATACTTAAGCAGCTATACTAAAAGTAGTATAGGCAACAATATAATAATAAGTAGGAAGATTTTTATATATGGTTAGTGTTACGGACGCTTTAAGTATAATGTTACGACTATTTGGAGAAGAGTTGGAAGAAGCTAGTTAGTTAATATAGGCACGGTCTAGGATGGAACCGGTAGAACTATATAATAAGGAATGGTAGTACGAGTTATATAATGTGCTATATAAGGAACATAGAGAATGGACGGAACGTACGTACTTTACGTACCTCGCGTACATCACGTATAAGAAGGATTTCTTAGGAGTATAGTTGTGTATTTAAAGGACCTTAGTCCCTATCTAAATAGTTCCTTCCTTATAGTAATTCTTAGAATACAATTAGAGTTAATCTATTAGGCAACTATTCCACCAGTTATTATTACGTTATTAACTTTACGCATTACCTATATACCTAGCCTATTAACAAATTTACCGTAGTACTTACTATAAGGTTCCGTTACATAATTACTACCTAGTTATAGTATTAAAAGTCGAATAATATACCACTAAAAGCAGCCACTATAACGCTATTAACGGCGGCAACTACTTTAAGGTTAGGAGGTGACACTAGTATGGTAGATACTAACTTATAATAACCTATAACGGTTAAACAACTATAGGAAATAGTTAACTAATTAATAGAAAATAATACGGCACTTAAATAAAGGATTAATAGGATAGGAGTAGTAAAGGTTAAGTTACCATTAATTAAAAGATTCTTAGGAGAGAGATTAAAGCTTAAAGGATTTCTTATATAAATATACTTTAAGGTTATATAAGAGGGAGCAAAGCTGGTAACACCTATAGATTAAATAGCGTATGTAGGATTGTTCTTATTAGGAAGAGCACTTAAATAGTTTAAGCCTTACCTTATAGAGATATAAGTAAATGGAATAATAATAACAAACTAAAAAGTACGGTTTATGTTTTTAAGCTAGAATGGATTTATAGAGCGACTTATATAGATATTTGGAGATTTAAAGGCAATAACTACGGCGGAAAGAAAGCTTTAAGATATTACGCAATAAACCTTAGCTATTAAATATATAATGTAGTTCTAAACGCTAATAATATAAGTTAAGTGGAATAATAGGGCGCTTATAGTATAGTATAAATAGGGACTTAAGGCTAAAGTCTAGGATGTAATTATTCTAATAGAAGATACGGACACCCTAAGGGAACTAATAGATTAAGTAATAAAGATTAATAATAGGATCTACTAAAGGGAATAGACTAAGAGAGGTTAGGATAGAGTTTTATAGTTATATAAGGCGTAAAGTACGCATTAACTAAAGCTAAGTTAGAAACTATAGTATAGCGCAGAGCTAATAGATCTAAGTAGTACTAAAGAAACCTATAAGAGAGGAAGTAAGATACTATAGAAACTAAGAGGATAAGGATTAGATGATTAAAGGTCTAGGGAGTAAAGGCCAAATTAGGGATCTTAGTAGCAGAAGACATTTAGGCGGACTCTATAATAAGAAAAATGGTTTAAAGAGGGAGCTTATATAAATTACGGAAAATAGGGTTATTTTACTAGAAATTGTAAAGATAGTTAGAGTTACTATATAATAAAGGGAACCGGACTAGCAGACGGCATATACATATAGAGGAACAATAATATACTATAAGGAATAAAAGATTGTTTAATTAACTACTTTACGTTTTACTATAATAACGCGTGCTAAATTTATAAAGACGCTAAGTATAGCGTAAGCTATTAGCTATAGAAACCTAGTTTAGAGAAACTAAGAGCTACCTAAGACTATAAAGAGCAAGATAG
>Ga0307515_10007683_pt1 | contig 21235 bp, 24 predicted proteins | sample 17_EM_MG_FD_194513 | JGI IMG/M metagenome (GOLD analysis project Ga0307515, IMG submission 194513) | Populus trichocarpa ectomycorrhiza microbial communities from riparian zone in the Pacific Northwest, United States - 17_EM | ecosystem: Host-associated > Plants > Roots > Unclassified | place...
TGCACTCGGTGTTAACTCATGATGATGGCATGGAGAGATAGAGAGGGATGACTTAACTTTGTGTTCTTGCAATGATGGTAGAGTTGTGGACGAGAAAGACAGAGATGGGGGATGAGGTTGAGAACAATATGGAGGATACGAGCAGACCTGCGAAATCAGGGGTACGACTTGCCTGACTGTTGGGTTTACAAAGCATCGTATCGGTGTTATTACCCACCGGATCGGGACTCGTTCCTACCATATTGGGGATGGTAAATTGACACGCACATGAAATTCTCTTAAGTCCCAGTTTCTCCTGATGATTTCCCCCATCTCCTCTGATCTCTCTCTTTCTTGTGCTTAACTCTACCATCACCTAAGAATACGAAGTTAAGTCATCATCATCCCAAAATCGACAGTCTCCCGCTCCCAGCCAGTTTCTCATCTCTCGGTGGATGTAGTACTCAACTCTCTACATTCCCACAATTACAAGTTAACTAATGAATAGAGTCTCAGCTGCCGTTGCGCCTCCCTCCAAATCAACCGCCTCCAAGTACTCCTCCAATCTCGCTCGATCATAGCCTGCAAGTGTATCTCCAAACTCGCTCGGTCACTGCCCCAGAGTGCATCTCTGAGTTTACTCAATCTCGGCCTCCAAGTGCATCTCCAAACTCACTCGATCACGGCTTCCCAGTGCATCTCTGAGTTCACCCAATCTCGGCCTCCAAGTACATCTCCAGACTAGCTCAATCACGGCCTCCAAGTATATCGTTAAGTAGCGACGATGGCTGTACGGAGATACAGGGGTAACGGAGGTGGAATCAGCGACGCGGAGTATATATTCGGGAGACCCCGGGGTAGATAGACAGCATCTCACTTTCATCTCATCTTGTCATACAACCAAAATACACACTCTATCTTTCCCAACTTTTGGTCTCACTCGCTCTTTCCGAGATTTCGTGGATCCATGCAATTGCATGGATCCTCATGGCGGGGTAGTATCATATCTTCTCACCTTTCTATGCTCCTTGAGCTTAATGTAGAAGGAATACGAGGAGAGATTTTCGCAGTGTCACCCATTGCATTGCAATCCCGATGCAAGGGTGTACCCAATGAACCCATTCCGACATATAGTTGGCCACAACGCCAGAGTGTTTGTTTAAAATAGGAGATCGACAGAGTGAGAAGAAACGGCGAAACGGCATTTGGAGGGCGAAATGCCACGGGATGCGTGGCCTAGACGCCGTGTGCGGAGTAATTCGCCACCAGGGTGTCTCTGATGGCTCTGACGGAGTGCGTCCACTCTGACGTAGCCATTCCGCCCGGACAGAAATGTTTTTTGCTGATGTGATTGCAAGGGGCAACACCACCCCCTCGTTCTCAGCCTGCAATTCTTGACTCAATTTCTCAAGTCCTCCTCCCGTCTTCTTCCCCAAATACCTATCGAAATTGACGCCATGCATTTTCACTCTCTCCCAGAGTTCATTCATCTTGATGTCCACAATTCCTGCATCCACCTTTCTCGCGGCTTTAATCACTATTTCTCTATACTGAATCAACATTTCAGCCGTTGCTCCCGGGGTCGTGATCGTAGACAGACATCCTTGGGTATTCTTTGTGACACCCTGGATGCGAATACAATGGCGAACCTTCATCTCAAAAAGTCCTCTATTCACTTCCGACAAAATATCCAAATCCTTCTTCTGAGCAAGGGGGAGGCCATTATCCCTCTTAAAGGTGACCCTCCTCTTCTCCATCGAATTATGGCCTGGGAAGACCGGCTTCATTTCCTTCTTCTTCTGCTGTCTCTTAACCTCCACAAAGACATCCCCCCTCTTCTTCTGCTGTCTCTTAACCTCCACAAAGCCATTCCCCCTCTTCTTCTGTTGCTGCCCCAATTGTTGTTGTTGTTGTCACTGCTCGGGTTGCTTCTTTGGTGGTGGTGGTGCTGCTGCTTTCTGTGCCCACGAATACTTTTTCTTTTCTTCCGGCTTTTTTGCTGGTGCCTGTTGTGCAGGTTTCTTAACCTCCAGCTTTTTCCCCCCAGCCTTTGGTCCCTTCGGTGTTTCCTTCACCTCCGGTTTTTTCACCTCCTTCTGCTCTCGTTGTTCCGGTACTGCTAGCACAACAGCCGGTCTCTTCACAATCGTAACCTGTCCACTTGGGGTGTACCTCAGAAACTCCTGCCTCTTCTCTCCCGGCGGAATAACTGGTGTGTGTTTCGACGCCTCCAATTCTTGCTCCTCCACCTCCATTTCTTCAACTATCCGGGCCACTTTCACATTCTCCTCCTCCGAAAAAGTGGCTCCAGGCTCAAACTCGATATCACTCATACCAACCTCATTCTCCTCAGGGGTGGCTTCTACCTGTTTCCCCCTTCGGATTTCATCTTTCTTCTCATTTGCAGCCAACTTCTCAAGTTTCATTACCACCTGATCCGTCACCTGTTCCACCATCATTTCCACGCAATCTCTCATCGCATTTTCAATCGTCTTAGCCATATTTACCGGTGAAATCCTAGCCAATTTTTTTCTCGATCTTGTATAACCTATCATTGTGTGTATCAGCTCTAGCCTCATCATACCCCTGATTCAGCTCAATCTGATTTTTAATTTCCGTACTGATTTTTCACACACTCATAACAGGCTGTATTAACAGCTGTGTCAGTATGATTTTGTCTTGCTGCAATATGTTGGCTCTGATTCTGACACCAAATATCATAGCTCGTATCATTTCTCTCCTGTCCAACCTTAAAATCCCTCAGTCCATCGGTGTTCCGAAGATACTCACCAATGAACTTTCCCAGATCTGCCGGTTCATCCTCACTGGCCAACGTCTCTGCAGGCTTGTCCCAATCAAACTCAAGCTTTCTCCTGCTTGGCGTCTGGAGCATATTCGGGATTGGTCGTTCGGGCATTTCTGGCCTCTTCACTCCCTTCCCCTTATTGCGCTCTTTTCCTTTCTTTGTTGGCGTCATGTAGGGCTCCTCATCCCTCCATTCCGCATCTGTCATAACCTCATTTTCGTTGCTGCTTTCGAAAGTGGGTGTGCCGCTCCTTCTCAGGGTCCCTGGCTCTCCCTCCTCCCTTTCCTCTTCCTCCAGGGCGGCATGCATACTAATATTTTCCTCCGACTGACCATATCTTTTCGCCAAAATTCATTTTCCGCTAGCCCTGGGTGTCAGAAACGGATCCTGGGGGGCGGCACTTGGTGGAAAGCCCACAATGCTTCCCTCATATTCTGTTGACTGTTTTGGCGTCTGAGACGGGAACAAAATCGCACTTCCTCCGTAATCTGTAGTCGGTGGTGGCGACAACTCCGAAGAGTCATCGCTCCCATATTGTGTGATTCCCGTAACTCCAGTTTTTCCCATCAGGTCGGAGTATACTCTCATATCGTCCAAGTCGCTAGGAAGCTGTTCTGTATTAACTCTGGAGGTCGCCTGGCTGTCCTCGCGCCTCCTCAACTCATCTTCAATCCGAGCCTGGTGAACTCCCATTTCGAATCTGTCCTGTTCCTCTCCCGCTCTGAGTCCTTCGTACTCAGCCGTTCCATGGAACTCTTTCAATCTTTCCTCATGGAGTCGTGCTTGCGCGCTGCCTCATAAGGTGTAACTGATTCCTCGACCGAGGCCGATCCAGTAATCTTATCGAGTACCCCACCGATGTGACTACTCTCATCACTAGAGATAGTGACGGCCCGTTCGGTCATCCTTCTCTCGAAATTCTCTTTAGCTCTCCCAAGGAGTTCCTTAAGGGGAGGGGTTTGTTTTTTGGCTCCGAAGAGACTCATTGTTGCTGCTTCTAGACGGTTGAAGTTCGTTCAACTGAATACCAAAGCAAAAATTTTCTCGCGATGGCAAACTTGATTGGATAAAATCGGTCTTGGCAAAACTAAAAGGTGGTGTGGTGTGTTGTCGGAGGTGTTGATACTTAGATCAAGTATGTGAGTATGTGCCTGTTGCGCGAGCTTCTTACTATGACCCCCCAGTTGTAACCATCTTGGAGCAGAAATAACCTCTCGAACGAGAAATTCCAATCGATGGAGGCCGCCGGATTAGCCATTGCGGTACTGCCCTTGGCCTGCCGTGGTTACCAAAAATGCACCAAACTATTTTACAATACTCGGAATCTCCATGAGGATATATGCGAGTCGGCACGATTGCTAGCAACAGAGCAAGAGGTTTTCCACCGAGAGTGTCGATACCTTCTTCGCATGGTAATCAGCAAGACTGTGGCCAAAGATATGATGGGCGACTTTGACCATATTATGTGGAAATGTCCCTCTTTTACCACTGAATGGAAGAAACACATTGGCAAAGAGTGCTATACTCGTATTGAGCATGTGAAGGACTCTCTGGATTCCATTGAGAAATTATTATCGCCACTTATCGACCGGCAGGACAAGCCAGAAGTACAGCCACAGGTTTTTTTCCTACTTGTATATATATTTGCACTCACTGACATGTACAACGATTCCAAACAGCAATCGGCGTCCATTCAACCTCGAGGGAAGCAACGATCAGTGAGGGTTATTCCGGTATTAAAATGGATCACCACTCAGAAAGCCAAAGTTCATCAGTTTCTCAGTGAGCTCCAAGCAGAAAATGTTGCTTTAAAACATTCCCGGAAGTCACGTGCACTGCTTTCGAAACTTGAAAAACGACAGCACCCGAAAACCCGTATTAAGTTAGAAGAACAAGAGTCACACGAACAAGAGCGACCCTACGAAAACAAGCGGGATTCTTCGAAAACTTTATATGACAAGTTATCCACGACGAATATGTGTTCGTGCCATACACATGCGCACCAAGTCAATTTTCAGCTTGACAGCAGTATGTCGCAACAATCAGATATAGAATCCACAAGCGTTTTTGACGCCAAATTCTGTCTGCTATTCACAAAAATTCCAGACCTCAATAATAAATGCCGGGTTGAGTGTAATCAGCTCACGGTTCAGTCAGAGCTGCAATACCCCGGAAGGAAGAGAAGTGGTAAACATGGAAAACCAGAGGAATACCGAGTCAAAAGAAAAAAACCTCCTCAAAAACACACCATCGTCACCACCACCACCACCACCACCACCACCACCACAAGTCCAACATGCCGGTTGTATCCTGAGAACGCGATACCCTTTGAAAACAGTTTATGCTCATTCCTGGCTCAGGCAAATCACAACCCCCAAGACCTCTCCGTTTTCACCCAAACCCCCGAAAGAGGCACGTTCTCCTCGAAATACCGCCATGTCATATACTCCGGCCACTACTCTGTCCCAGCCGTTCTGACCACCCTCGAAGACCTCCTAAGTAGCCATAGTGGACGACAGGTATTGTCAATGACAGAACGCCTTCGAATAGCACTAGCCATATCTCTTTCCTTACTTCAAGATGGCTCGCACGAAGTCTCGTGGTTCCGGAATCGTTGGAGAAGTAAAGATATACTGTTTTACCTCCCCGAAAATAAGGCGATGCTAGCGTTTGACTCTTGCCTGAATCCATATATGCGCCCTACGTTTCCTCCTCCGAATAATGATAACGCAAATACCCAACGCCCGAATGTCAGTCCTAACCCGACGGCAATGTCTCAGAGTTTAGCCCGGAATGAACATCTTTATTCGCTCGCGATAGTCCTGCTGGAGATTGCCATGGAAGAAAAGCTGACAAACATCGACTACTTGCCGGATTTGAAGGAAGTTCCCACCGACGTCGGGTATGCAGAATATATCAAGTGTAAGGCAATAGTGCAGTCAACCATGATTAAAGAAAGGATGGGCACAATCTACGCTCGTTTAGTGACGAGATGTCTCTTTTGTGATTTTGGACAGCGGAATCCGGAGGTTGATTTCACACAGAATGAGCTACAGGACTTGTATTATGATAATGTGGTTCGAGAGCTGGCAAGGATTTTGGCGTTCTTCAGGACGGGGTAGTGTGAAGAATTAGTTGTTTCTATGATCACAATGGCATTGTTTTGTCTGCTACAGGTGGTCATGAGTCGACGTTTAGTGCAGAAGGACCCTTTTTATGGTCTCGAGTTTCTCTTTTAGCTGTTCTTGATAAATCCTTCTATATTCGAGATAGGATAAATAAGCAGACCTGCCTAATGATACTCGGGTGCTGGGACACCTAGGGATATATCCATGTCGGCCATTGTGGTGACGACTCTCAAGGATCATGGCCTGTAAAGACGCTTTATGGCTTCACTCACGATGTTGAGACTTGAAACCATGACTCGGAAACATCAATTTTTCATTCAGTGACCTATGCACCCACGAACACACACCCGGACACCAGTCGTTTCACTACATATGCATATGCATACACCCTACTTTGCGGCCTTTCACTTCGTAGCGAAAGCGGCGGCCAAAAAATCTTCACCTCGTGGTTTGTGATGGCCCTGAAACCACACGACATGGCAGCAGCGGTGACCAAGAAGAGGTCATCTTTCTCACGATTCCCACTAGTGATGGGCGTGAATTGGCTCGAGCGAGCTCGACTCATAGCAGGAGAGGCTCGTAAATGCTCGAGCATTTGATGTTAATACTATTACAAATAAAAAAATCGATACAAATGGCATCTCACCCGAAGATATTGTCTCATCATCGGGCTAGCAAATACCATGGCACAGTTTCCCATGGTACTACAGGTAGTGTTCAGACTATTAGTGACTGCGGTCTGCAGATTGCCGAGTCTCACACCCTGTATTTTACAATTTCTGATGGCCCGACCCCTGGCTGGACAAAGCTCGAGCCAACCCGAGTCCCAAAGCTCAAGCTTTTGACTCGAGCCGACTTGGCTTATGTCCATCATTATTTCCCACTAGCATTCCTACCCACCACCACACCCGAGCGCATCAACCGGCTTTCTTTTAATCATTCTGCATTCACACTAACTATAGTATAGCACTACCCGATTCTTCTCCCCCTCCGGATGGCCGGCTAGGTGGGAAGCTCCTCTATTCTACCCTTCCCCTTTTGCGCACTAACCGGTTTCCAAGCCCGAGTGACGGCTTTGACGACTATGAAACTAATGTTGCAGAAGAGACAAGTTGTCTCTAGATAAGCAAGCCCGAAGATAGCCATGAGGCAAGGCGTCCCAAGCGCCTCCAATAGTCTCATCTCAAGAATGTTACTATATGATCTGAAAGGAAGTCGCCGATACACTGAGATCTCCGAATTGACCCACAGGCTGCGGACTCACAGTCGTAGACTCATCCACGAGTTTTCACTCGCCACCGCCACTGGTATTTGCAATCGTGAGCTTCCATAGACTTCTATAGAGTTCCACGCCTTCATGTATATAAAGACAGAGCTTTTCCCTTAGATAGTAGAACAGACTTAGTCCGCTTTACATTCGTAACAAAGAATGTTACTTTGGATGCTTCTTAGACTTGTTGATTTACTGATCTCTCGAGGCCAGAAGGCCCGTATATATACAGACTTGTCTCCTATTTCCATATCCATATCCGTGTCTATATCCGTATCCATATTTATATTCGTTTGCATATCCGTTTGCACTGATATGAGCCGCTCTGCACTGATATGAGCCGCTCTCCTAAGGCATATCTTCATACACCAACTGCATATCAAACGGACCTGAGCTGTGAGGATCACGATGCAGGTACACATGCAACAACGAATGTTGAAATATGGCAGGGGAGAACCGTGTTAATAGACTAAGATCCAGAGACTGGAGAGCAGGAGAAAGACTCGAGATATATACAAGGTAGTTGGGTGCCTTATGCCCTACCGGCTGTGTGCCTTGACATCAGCTCAGCTGAAGCTCAGCTCGGTCGGGTTCATGCAACAACGAATGTTGCATGTGTACTTGGATCGTGAGTCTCAGCATCTCTGAAGTCTCAGCATCGTCTGAAGTCTTGTATGAGAATGAAGACTTGTATGAAGATAGTGACTGTATGAGGATATGCATCAGGACCAGGGTGATGCGTCTCATGTCAGATAGAGCATACGCGTACGCATATGGTAGATTGTACATATACGGTCTTTGGCCCTCGAGATAGAGCAATCAGTACAATTTCAACAACGAATGTTGCATATATGGTTCAATCTCCCTGGCGTACGGCTTATGGGCTTCAGCTGGGCTGATGCATAATCTCCTTTAAGATGATGGTCATTGCAGACTCAGCTGGAGATGCCAGCTGAGTGCGCATGCATGCGTGCAAAGGCATACTCTGCACGCCGTATATAAGATCATGAATGTACCTGTACTTTAGAATACAAGGCTTCTAGCAATCAGTATTTCAACAACGAAGGCTCGAGTTTGGATGAGTGATGGCTTATGACCCAATTAGAAAAGAGCCGGCAATCTCGTCAGTGTTCTACTACCACCTTCACCCCTCCAAGATCTCAAGACCTTGAACGAGATGTATCTCATGTCCCGAGACTACAGGGCCGATATGGCCAACGAGACAAGACGTCTCGAGTCTTCCTGCCAGTCTTGTGTGAAACGTAAGTCGATGCAGAAAGAAGTTAGACAAGTGAATGGAACGAGATATACCTCAAAGAGTGAAGCTCATGTCGCTACTTAGATGAGTGAAGCTGTATTTAAAATGCTAGAAAAGTGACTACGCGAAATGTTCAGCGATGTTCAGTGATCTTCGTATGGTTGGATGTAGGAGTGGGTGAGTAGCAGTGAGTGACAGCGTGATTTTTGAGTACGTGCAGCACATTCCTTCTTGGCATGAATGCAACCAAATACCAAGACCAAACACGGCCACCCCCACCACCGTAGGGTAGTTGACCAATTATAAAGTCCGTCTCCGTTCAAGTAACCAAACCTCTCTCATGCCGTGCACCTAAACCGCTGACCAAGGTGAACTTACCTTGAACTTCATGATAGCCTTATGAAGCTCCTTGACGCATTATCTTCAGCAATAGGCTTCTGGATGTTCGAGCTTCCAATCTGTTCCACCAACGAATCGATATCGCGAAGGATATCCCAGTGTTTCTCAAGCGGTCAAATCGAATGGCCGGCCATTTGTAGCTTCGCAGACTGGTCAGATAAAATTATAATTTCTATGACATCCCTTAGCATAGACCGGCAGCGATCTCATGTAGAATATCTGCAGAGCCAGGAGTTATCTGAAGATATCTGCCTTAGCAAGAATATCTTTAGATATTTATGGATATTTGTAGATAGCCGCCCTGGTGTGGATATCTAAACATATCGATCGTTATTTGAAGATGCCCGGAAATATCTAGAGCAGTAACAAACTTTATAAGGGAGATTGTCCACCTACCCCTACCAGTGCTCAGGATTATTTCCATACCGTGGGGTCACGGAATTGGTTCCACCCGCTAGCCTGCCCCCTCTGGCTCTGGTCCCGCTGGCGGCCCCACGTGATAACCCACAAAATATCTACAGGCCGGCTAGATGAAGCTTGAAAAAGTCGGACTTGGCATAGACCGGCGGCTATCAGCCTTCAACAAGCCTGGGCCGGTCAGATGAAAGGTCAAATCAGACCGGACTGATCGCTTGAGAACACTGGGATATCCTGGATCTGCCGACTGGTAACAGTCATCATCCCACCTTCGACAATTAAAGCTTCACTACCAAATAATTCCACAACCAAATCATGTTTTCATCAGCAATAAAGTTCACCATTAACGCATCACGACTTGATGCCGAATTGGTACCATTGTTACTAGTCTTCCTCAGGTGATTGAACCACTCGTCGTCCTGCTTTGGCTCGTAGACCATGGTGTCCAATGAGAAGCTCTCGGCACCACCCGGCTGGAATTAGCCATCATGTGCGAGGACTTGGATTCTGCAGATTCCTCGTACAGATCCAAGATCAGGTATTGAGACGAGAAAGAAGCGAAGCTACTATAACTCAGAAGGTCCACGATCGCCTTCAGCAACGAGGATCTGCCAGATGCTGTTGTACCCAAGAGATGAATATGTAATCCGCCATGACCCGGTCGCGTCCGAACCCCACTGACCTTTCAAGCAGCCACATCGCATTCTCCTGGGCTGTTCCTTATTACATCTTGCCCGCAGAAGAGACCAGAGATCGCTCTCCGCAAATCTCAACGCCACGCGTGCATGCGGTGTTGGTTCACATGCACCAGGACTGTCAGCCACCTGACGCAAGTCCTGTTCTGCACTACCAAGTGCAACTCTCAACTAACTAGGTCCTCGTGAACCGAACATTTTATCCTCTTTAGGTGCGTCAATTATGCTTTCAATCGTTGCATTAATCTACCCTATTGAGTCTTATTCGTGACTTTGAATGCTGTGATAGGGTGGGGCAGGCTAGGCGGAGTTCAACCTCCGGTATGCCCACCAGATGGCGTAGCTGAAGAACATCTCGATGACTACGTTGACCTTGAGGCCAGCCAACCAATGCTCCGTCGGGTTAACGATCAAGCCTTCCAAAATTACCTTATGGCAGTGCTTTTTGCGCTGGCCGCGTTCGTAGTGCAGAGCATACTCTCGCGCCATCCGACTTTGCATGCTAGAGATGCGACCCTCCTCTGCTCCAGTAATCCGATCCCGAAACCCCAGTCCTTAGAAAGTAGTCCCCTGTGGTCATGAATTGGCGGTAGATCGTTTACCGTCCAAGTGCAGCAGTGTCCAGTCGTGTCCCACATCTGGGCAGGGTCATCGGTGTAGATTCTAACAGGAAGACTTCAGCCCTCCTCATCGAAGCAGCGTTAAACTGAAAGGAGCGATTTGACGACGAAGGGAGCGGCGACGGCAGATGAAATAAGACCCGGATAGCATTCGAGGCTTAAGATGGCACACCTTCTGTTGATATATCTCGCCATCGTCAGTCATATCATCACTCACAGAGTCCTAGGATGTCTCGCACCGTAGCCGTAGAAGTCTTGTCCTACTCGTGCTCGAAGAAGTCTCGTCCTGCCCGGGACATCTCGTCTCTTGGACAACACTAGGCCATTCGACGACCGTGAAAGGTTAGTCGACGCAGAAACAAGTGAATGGAACGGGATTTACCTCAAAAGGCGAGGCCCACGTGCTGCGTAGGTAAATAAAGGCGCTGAAAAGAATTCATAACATGTTCGGCAATGTTCGGTTGTCTTTATAAGTGTCTGTGCGGTTGGATATAGGAGTGTGAGTAGCAATGTGTGACAATGAGTAACGTGATTTTTGAATGCAGCACTCTCCCTCTTTTGCACAGATACAACCAAACACCTCGACTAGTCTCGGAACCCTACCACACTCTGAGACCACACTCCGACCAAACAGCTTCAACCATCGTGGCCCTTTGTGGAGCCGTAGGATAGTTCTCCAATTACCAAGTCCGCCTGATCAAGCAACCAAACATCTCCTCTTGCTCTCGTGCCCAGACTTTTTCGCCTGGTATACGAGAGCAATCTCCTCGCATCATCTCTCCCGCCGTGCATTCAAACCGCACCTTCTGTGCATCCAGTCTGTCTACATCCTCCGGTCCTCTCTCCATACCCTATATATAACGTACTACACACTATTACTTAAGTACTCAGTAGAAACGGTTAAACGGTTAAGCGTCTCGCCGTAGCGGTTAGTCAAGCAGCGTCGAATGCCGAAACTCCGAACGTGGCGGATGTAGGATGACGCTAAAAGGATAATGTCGGACAGCCCAGTGGGACACTGCAAAGTGTCGATTGTAAGTGATCAACTAGAAGTTTATTAAGCTCCCACTGGACGTCAGACACCAACGCCTTCCATCTGAGCTCAGCGCGAGTTAACAAATCAACGCGAGTGACCCAGCATGAGCTCTAGTATCAACGCCGTCCTCGGGTGCTTACAAACCCCCCTTCCCCACCCGGAAAGCACAGCCGCTGCACAGATAAGCAAGTGCATGTCAAGCCCACGCGACGGAAACTCGGGAAGCCCCACCAACCACCCGCCAGTGCGGGGCGAGAAAACACGCCAATCGCAACCCTTTCCGATCCGCCCGCCGAACCCGGGTATGTTCCGGTACGGTTTACGGATTCGGATATCTCACATCACATCACATCACATCACATCACATCACATCACATCCTCAGTCGCACCTTTGGGAAATCCGGTGGCGGCTGCATTGCTTGCGTGTGTTACGGTTCAATTACAAAGCGCTTGTCTCTGCTCTGCTATGACGGAACTGCTCGCTGCACACCACGGGTATATCCGGCGGAGATGGGCGGGCCGTGCTTGCGACCGAGAAAAAACACAGGAAAACTAGAGCACAGCATGCCCTGCTCTCGTATACCAGACTTTCCAGGTCCACCTCGTAGCGAAAACGAGCGAGGCGAGCGAGGCGAAAAAGCCTAGCTAGGCACGAGAGTAAGCCCAACCTATCTAGCTTTTACGTACATATACCGACATGATTCCCCGCCAGCCAGCCAGCCAGCCTTAAGCTTTCTCGGCAGAAAGAGCTGTGTACTTGCAAGAATAAAAGATGACACTGGCACCTCACCACGAACAACCCGAGCTTTCGCTCCAGCGAACATTCTCCGGCACAGACGCCGGTGGGATCTTTGGTGGCGACGGCGGCGTACTCAATAACACCCCCTCGAACCACCAGGGGTGGTGTGCACGTCTCAACACGGGGGCGCGGACGCAGGATCCAGAGAAGGCGGAGTCGACGTCATCGGGGACAACAGACTGGGAGGTACGATGGGAAGACAGCGATGTGGATAACCCCCGGAACTTGAAGAAGTGGAGGAAGTGGCTGTGTACGTGGGTAGTGTCTTCGGCGAGTTTATGCGTGTGAGTTTTTTTCCCTTATTGCGAGTGGGATGGCGGGGTGGCTGATGTGGGGGAAGTAAAGAACTTGTGCAAGCTCGATATACACCAGTACGTACACGCAGACCAAGAAGGAATTCGGAATTTCGCAGATGTTGGCGGTGTTGGGATTGAGTATATACGTGATGGGTCTGGGAATTGGTACCCCTCCCTCCCCTCTCTCCTCACACCGCGGTCAATTGACACATACCCGCGCAGGTCCCATGATTCTCGCGCCGCTCTCAGAATTCTATGGACGCCGCCCAATCTACCTCGTCTCATTCGCATGTTTCTCGCTGCTCCTTCTGCCCTGCGCGCTAGCCCCAAACATCGCCGTCCTCCTCGTCTTCCGCTTCTTCTCCGGCATGGCTGGCAGCGCCTTCCTTTCCGTCGCTGGCGGCACAGTCGGCGACATGTTTTCGGGCCGCGAACTCAGCGCGCCAATGATGATCTACACCGCGAGCCCTGTATGTCTCACCCCCATCCGCGCGGTATCTCCGCTAACCAACCTCGCACAGTTCGTAGGGCCCGAACTTGGTCCCCTGATCGGTGGGTTCATAAACCAAAATGTGCAGTGGCGGTGGACGTTCTGGGTGATGCTGATCTGGTCGACGCTGGAGTTTCTGTGCATCTACCTCTTCGTGCCCGAAACCTACAACCCCGTTCTCCTCCGGCGTCGGGCGGTCCAGCTCCGCGCCTCCACCGGCGACCCCCACTACGCACCCATCGAGAAACTCTCCCGCTCGATCCCACGCACCATCGCATGGTCGTGTCTGCGGCCGTTCCAGCTGCTATTCTTCGAACCTATGCTGCTGCTCCTGTGTATCTTCACCGCCATCCTCCTCGGCGTCCTCTACCTCTTCTTCCAAGCCTTCCCCCTAGTCTTCGGAAACATCCACAACTTCGACCTGCAAACAACCGGCCTAACATTCCTCGGCCTCTTCGTGGGCATGATCTCAGGCATCCTCTCCGACCCCTTCTGGACGCGAATCCACACACGCCTAATCCAGCGCAACAACGGCATCTCAGAACCCGAATTCCGTCTAGCCTCGGGGGTCCTCGGCGGCCTCCTCGTCCCCATCGGTCTATTCTGGTTCTCATGGACCACCTACAAAACCATCCACTGGATCGTGCCCATCATCGCGTCGGTGCTCTTCGGCGCCGGCACGCTGCTCGTATTCAGCGCGGTATTCACGTTCCTGGTGGACGCGTACCCGCTGTACGCGGCGAGCGCGTTGGCGGCAAACAGTTTTGTCCGCAGCAGCTTCGCGGCGGGGTTCCCGCTGTTCTCGAACGTGCTGTATGAGCAGCTGGGGTATCAGTGGGCCGGGAGTTTGCTGGCGTTTCTGACGGTTGCTATGGCCCCGGTCATGGTTGGGTTTATGGTCTGGGGGAAGAGGATACGGGGTCGGTCGAGGTTTGCGGGGGGGAAGTGAGGTTAGGCTCCCGGGGCGGAGGGCCGGAAGCTGGGAAGGGATGGTAGAAATAATCAGGAGACGCGCGTGAAGGGAACGTACGATACTGCGGACGGGGGGGGCGTTAATTTGGGGCTTGTACATAAATATGGGGTTTTATATTTTTTGTGATTTGCGGGTTTTTCTGTACCAGATAATGACGCATGTTTTTTTTTTTCCTCCCCTTGTATATACCGTAACAATTTAGACTTGATGAAAAAAAAATCGACATGCAATCTTGAATTCTCATGGTTGAATCTGCGTAATTTATCCTAATTCTCCATTCTTGCAGAATGCAGAGTTTCCTTCTCATGCTTCTGTCTCCTTCCTGTCTTGTAGAGGTATATGTGGGTTACTGGTCCGTGCCCGAGTGTAGATGCGTGAACCTTGACGTTACATGCTTTCCATGTACCTCCATCTCAATTCCCCACGCGCCCATTTCCCTTTCAATTTCAGAACCCGGCTCCAGCTCTCGCTTCCAGTATTCTCCATCGCCCTACTTGCCTAAAGCTGCACCCTGGCTATTACTAGCGACCTATTGTGCGCAAAAGATGGGGAAGGAATCAAGTACAGTACAGTCAAGTATTTCACATCTTGCATATTCATTCCTATGTAACCATAGCCCCCCACATACTTAACTACACCCCCATAATTCCATCCAACGAAAAGTGATAAAAAACAAAAGAGAAAAAAAGAAAAAAAGCACGCCAAAACACCGCCAGACACACAAATAATAAACACGAGATAGAAAAAAAAATAAACCTATGCCAAACGAAAAAAACACACAAGCGCGGCGCATGCATATACACGTACACAATCATAAAAATGCATGAGATTCGTCTCTCTTCGTTCCTCCGCTCACATCGCTATCGCCCGGACTCGCGTGACTTGCGTCCTCCACATCTATGTCTTCGCTCGTTCGCTCGTGTTGCTTCGCAGCTACCCGCTCTCACTCGCTTTCCCAAGTATCGGTAGAAACTGATTCGCTAGTCAGCCGCTGCATCCTTCCGCTCTCCGGGAGACCACTCACATTCCCCACAATCAACATCGGGATATCGAATACATCCCTCTTAATGGTCCAACAAAATGCGCAATCGACCTTCCCTTCCTTCCCGGCCAAGCCTCCTGACTTCCTCACCACGTTCCCCTCCTTCCCCTCCTCCCCCTCCTCCATCGGCGCCTGATACGTCAGCACTTTGCACGTTGTCATCACCGCGCCTCTCGCGTCTCCAAACGCCAGGCGTGCGAACTGTTCATAGAACTCGACAACACTTGCATCATCCAGTAGCTCTGCCAGGAACACGGGGCGCCTTACGCCATCTTCTGGTGGTGGCTGCAACAGCCCTGGTGCTGCACCGGGGGGCTTTACAAACGGCCGATTGGTGTTTAGGTTCCGTTTCTCGCCCAATAAAACGCTACGCTCCCAGCCGGTAAGCATGCAGAACTCCTTTCCCACACCCACCACCTCCCCGGTGCGGCGGCACACAATCGTTGGCGTGCCGCAAGATTGGATGAACCGTTCGTACTCCCATAATGTGCGTTGGAAGCATTTCTCCATGAACAGCAAGTCGTCGGCTTTCAGGGTTTGTGTGCAAGCGATGAAGGAGGGGCGAAATGATGCCATGGCTCGTGCGATCCGGAGGAGACTCGGTTTGGGGAAACGTGTTTCAAGCATGTGGAAGAGGCGGTGGTGTTGCAGCGCATATGGGTATGGCTGCAATATAGTGGAATAGATCTGACTCGGATCATCGGGACGCCGCCGACGCTGGAACGGCGGGTGGTGGGGTTGGTGAACGTGAGCTGACATCTGGTGGGTGGCGGATTGTACATGTTGCAACGTTGAAGGCTGAGTGGGTCGGTTCTGTGCAGAACTGGTGTAGAAAGATGGAGAACCTAATGGCACGGGGGCTTCGGTAGTGTAGGTTGTTTGTACAGTCGTTGTCGTCGGTGTAGGGGTATAGGTCTGTCTCGGACTTTCCACCGGCGGTGAGGGCGACGTCAAAGATCCGGGACCTGCTTCAATCATGTACGTATTTGCAAACCCGCCAGATCCATCTGCACTTTGCCTTGCGCTGCGTGATGTCGCCCATGCATCTCCCAATCCGCCCTGCGATTCCTGCGGCGCGGTGAAGCCGACATACCCCTCCCCACCCACCCCCGGAGAATAACCATAAGTGGAACCGGGGCCGGAATTATTATTATCCGGCGTCCCCGCATTCGTCCCGCTCGACATCTGCCCTAACACTCCAAACTCCAGTGCTCCGTAATGACTCCCAAAGTTCAAGCTCGCAATGTCAAAATTAAATAATGCTGGATCGCTGGGGTCGAACATTGGCGCCTGCGAGAACGCCTGTTGTTGCTGTTGCCGATCCACCAGCGCGCCGCCCGGTGACTCAATTGTGTTGGGGTTTATTGTTCCGTCTGGCGGTAGCATATCGGTGGCTACAGAAGTAGCCTGCGAGAGCTGTGAGTGGTGGTGAGAGTAGGGGTACGAGCCGGTGGAGGAGGACGGTGGCTGTGGAGCGAACTCTGGGGGGGCGTCATCAAGGGGCGCATCGTGGAGGTATTTCGCCTTCTTGCGTACGCCGTCGTGGCAGGCATCCTGTAAACCGCGTTTTATGCAGCGCTGGCAGGGACGCTCGTCGCCTGACAGCAGGTCAGTATGTTTGCGGAGGATGGGGGTGGGGGTGGTGGGTGGAGACAGAAACAACGAAAGTGGAATTACCGCATGTCAAGTGGGCGCGCTGACAGGCAAAACAGGCTCGTCGCGCCTTTTTTCTCCGAGGTCTCGAGGGATCTTTGGCATTTGTGCGAGTGGCTGACGACGGAGTAGAGGTAGAGGAGGTCTGTAATGATTGTTGTGTCTGCGATTGATCCGCCCCTCCGAGGCCGCCTCCACCGCCATTGATAGTTGTAAGACTCGACGATATCGGGTTTGGTGATTGTACGGGCGATGGTTCGGACTTTACCATCGTAATCGTTGTGGCGGGGGGAGGAGGAGGAGGAAGAGGTGATGGTGGTGGAGGCGGTGCTGGAAGGTGGTAGATCGACGGCTGACTATTTTGGAGTCCGAGACAGTGTCGCGTGCTCTTATTGTAGAATTTGGCGTAGGGCTGAAATTGACAGGCGGCTGGCAATGAAAAAGATGCGGTGGAAAAATTATCATGGAAGGAAGGGATCGTTCGGCTAAACAAGCAGCAGAAAATGTGCTGGAATGACCTCGGACTGGCTAATGATTGAGGTGGGTGGGGTACTCACAGTTGAAGGCAACGGTGACGCAGATGCAACACTCGACGGCAATCAACCAACCACGCACTCACCCAATGAATGTCCGGAGGTGAAGGAGAAGAGACTCAATCCGAGGGAGGGGAGGGCAGGGGAGGGGTGGGGTGGCGGGGTGTCCAGAGGAGGAGAACGGCGATGTGGTGGAGGTTCGAACGGTATGAAGTGAAGTGTAAGTGACGAAGTGATGAAGAATTACTCTCTGTCTTTTTGGCTCTGTTGAGAATGCCCGAACTAAGCAAGTCCTTTAGTAACGCCAACCGGACGTTGACTTGGCCTGCGTCTGTCACCAAGTCAGTAAAGGCAAAGTCCGGAGAGCTAGCCGATCGTATAGCGAATAGCGACGGCGCAGCTATGATGAGCGCGAAAGAAAGAAAAGCTGCGAAGAAACAAAGAAACAACAACGAGAGATCTGCAGCATGCAGAGAACAGGCAAAAAAAAAGAAAAGAAGGAGAAGAAGGAGAAGAAGGCAGAAGAACTCGAGATGCAAGATCTTAAGAAGCAGAACTAATTCGAATTGTTCCTCTTGAGTCGCCGTCTCACAAAAAAACTGGGAAAAAAAAGCGAAAAAGATGAGAAGAGATACAAAAATTTAGCGAATTGATGATTGGCAGCTCTAGCGAAACGTCTGATCCATTTCACGTTTTGCAGTGTAGCTCCCTTTCCATCCACCACTGATATCTCTTCGGTTGAAATCCGGTAATCCCCAGCCAACCCACAACGGCACCGGCGAATTGAGAACTGAGGGGAAGATACACACCTACACCGCAAACGAAGCAGAGCGAGCGACCGATAATGAGCGTGAGAGCACAAGAGAGCAGAAGTTCATCTGCTGCTGCTCGCTCGGCAATTCACCAGCAACAGCGACACATGATTCAACTGAGTCCATTCGTGCATCGACACCCCATATTAGGCTTAGCCACGCTCGCCTAGACAAGGTATGTGTTCTTGGAAACATCGCCTCACGCATCTTCCCGCCTCTCCGGCTCCAAAAAGCAAGCTATCACTCCATCCATGCGAGCGCCAAAGATGATGGCGACGATGATGCGCATCGACCGACGGCGACGACAAAGAATGCGATGAGAACGGACGAATAAATGAAAAGGCTCTTTTTTGCAGAGGTAGTTTCAGCGCGAGTCAGTTGATCAGTAATAGCACAGCCAGCTGTTGCTGCGTACTTGCTGTCTGTCCTTCTGGCTTTCTTAGGTCCTGTGTTCCCACCATGCAGTGGCCCAGCTTCCTAATCCATCCATCCATCCCAATGCTGCACTCTCGTTCGCCAAATCGCGCAATTGCAACGGTCAAGGTAAAAAGATATTTATCCGATCTTGCGCGCCCATCCATCTCAAACTTACTTGCCCACCCCAAAATAAAAGAAACAAAAGCCCTCGTTTTTTCACATGGCTGCGCCATCCTGGATATTAAACCCTCACTCAACTGTAAGATGAGCGCCAGCCGCCACCGCACATCAGCACACCCACAACCACAACCACCACAACCATCACAACCATCACAATTCTTCACCCCCATCTAGAAATCTGCGGTTGGATCAAGCCTTCGTTCGGCAGTGGATACTGAGATAGATAGATGGGCTCGGCCGGCCGCACGCACGCTCCCGTGCACGCATAGATATTCATAGCATATATATTACCCACCACTTACGTATGGCCGTCACCGCCCAGGTCCGCTCCATCCATCTCCGGACCATGAACGAATGCGGCGCCTTATATTATTGCTGTTGCCGCTGTTGCTTGTTGCTGTTGTGTGTTGTTATGTGTGTTGTTGAGCGGCGGGTATCCACAGGACACGAGACCTAGTTAACCAAACGATGAGACAACTATACGGGATACGTTTCCCTACTGCGGCCAGCTTCCAGTAGTCGTTGGTCGTCCTCATAATGGACGGTTTTGGGATGTTGCGCGGGCTGGGGTGGTGGTGATGATGGTAGGTATGCTAGATCGAGCGACTGCTCTAACTGTCAGCAACTTGTAGCACCACCACTACCACCACCAAGCCTGTTTTAACCACTTTATTTTTTATTTTTCTGGCACGCAGAAAAGAGACGTGCCGGGTCCAGACACTGAACGTAAAGTAACTACCGGCAGCAAGATATGGTGACAACTGGCTGATTGACGGCGGGAGTGGTGTTGGGCAGAAATTAATTTTTCCCTTTCATTATTATTTTGCTTTTAGAAAAAACCGTTCGTGGGTCATGTACTATGACTTGCATGAGAGTTTGTTGATGGAGACCTAGTAGCCAGCAGGGATGGGAATTGAGGGTTTCGTTTCGGTTGGGCAGCCCTTGCTTGCTTTCTGGGGTGCAGGAGGCGCGACGCAGTTGATAAAGCGGAGGGGAAAGGCGGGGGGTTTGATGCGCTGAAGGAGCGCGGGGTCCGATGCAATGAATTGGAGGCAGTCGAAAAAAATCTCTCTTTTACTTCAAAGTACAACCCCTAAATCGAGAAATGCATCACCGCAGATCAGTCTATATGCAGAGTACTCTACGTATACACCACCCGAAGCCATAGGGGGGACCCTTTCGTTTCAATGCATGTTAGAACGGGGATCCTGTAGAATATATATTGTTCATTCAATCGATCAAAGGACAGAAGCGAAACGTAATATTATGCGCACCAAAAAGCAAGGGCCTCACCGGGGAGCAGGGAACCGGCCAGGTTTAAAGGGGACAAAAATGGTGAACTTGCAGCATGTATGTAGGTCCATACCCCGAAGACAGAGCATGTATTTATCATCTGTAGAGGTCTGTTTTCCGGATCACCAGATGCAGCTTTCCCACAATTACTTACCAAAACATACCTCGGACAATTGAGCCCAATGGAGGCTCCCATGATGAGGATCATGAGACGCTTATGCATGAATCTCACGTTTTTGTGTTCAGCTACAAGGCTAGTCGATATCCCAAAAAGTCCCAAATTTTCGTTTCGGCTGAATCGCGGCGTGAGTGAGATTCGATGACGGTGTGTCACCACAGCGACGTCTACAACCGGACTTCAACTTCCACCAACTCTATTCTTGTCAACTATGACGCGAGCCTACAGCGTTCAGAACACATAATTGATGAACCAACTAATGGACGGATGCCGTATGGTCAGCAAATAATCACTCGCAGGAATGGCAATGTATATTAACCCGATCACGCCTAAAGAGTAGTTACTTCGGCGTTGTGAGCGCTAGTAGTGATGGACTGACCACGACCAAGTCGCCGACTTCATCATGGTCACACAATCTAGCCTGACTTCCCGAACCCGCGGGAGCTGAATGCGAGAGCATGAATGCAAAAGCTAATACAACTCACAAAGCCGCACTCGGGCCAAGACCACGACCAGCCCAAATATATTATAGTTGAGGGGTCGCAACTTTGCCGTGTCAGGCGGCGACCTCAATAGTGAGGGCTAAACCTGAACTACCGCTACTTTCTTTCCTAAGGTCGTGTTCTTCCGTACGGTAACCTATATAGCTATCCCCTGGATCGTAACTTTGGCATTCCCGGCCCGTTTGGGCATGGCAACCGACTCCCCACCTGCAAATATTTAGCGATGCAACCACAACTCTGTGGGGTGGCCTGGGAGCATTATAAATTTACTTTCTTATGTCTTGAGAGCATTTTGCCAAAAATTAAGGACTGTACAGGAATGGGATGCCGATAAAAAGTGCAGTTTTTGTTGGGAGGGTTGTCTCAAGATCAGCTCCCCAAAAACTCGAAAATGTCACTGCACAGCCCAGATGGACAACTCTGCCCATAATACCCTAAAATATCCTTCAAGCTTAGTG
>Ga0307515_10007684_pt1 | contig 21235 bp, 12 predicted proteins | sample 17_EM_MG_FD_194513 | JGI IMG/M metagenome (GOLD analysis project Ga0307515, IMG submission 194513) | Populus trichocarpa ectomycorrhiza microbial communities from riparian zone in the Pacific Northwest, United States - 17_EM | ecosystem: Host-associated > Plants > Roots > Unclassified | place...
AGAGAAGAGTTCTAATGACAGAAGGCTCTGATACCAAGTTGAGAAGAAGTAAGAGGCATAATCTTTAGTTAGCCAATTCTTTTCTATTTATATGTGTAGAGCAATATACAATAGTTAAGGAAGAGATTATAACACTAGAGTAGTGCCTATAATATTTTTTATATATACATTCTATAATAACCCAGAACTTAAATCTTGGACTAGTTTGATCTTGTATCTTGGATCAAGTAATTAGGCTAGACTACCACTGAAGCTAATTGTCTGATAAATATGATGTTACGTATTAACAAGTGTGTTTGCATGGATGACGTGGTTACTGGAGTTGATGACTTGAGGGGCAGCATATGGATTCGTCGGCTGGAGTGGCCCTGGCAAGTGGCAGACGCAAATATATGGAATATGAAATTCCCGACGACTTTTGCCTCTCCATTCCCGACGTCAATTATTGGACATGCCCATACCATTCACGGGGCCTCCTTTTCTCCTTAGCTTGTTCTATATTATATTATATTATATTATATTTTATTCTATTTTATTGGGACAATGAAGCCCATCGTTTTGGTTGAATATTACAACAAGAGGAGGAGGAGGAGACGGATTCCAACTCATTCTTCACCTAGAACGATCTTACTAGGACAGAGAGACAGTGAGAAAGAGAGATGTTCCTTTGAATTTATTCTTATTGATGAGTGTTTCTGCTTGCATTCATGAACCAACACTATATATATATATATATATATATATATATATATATATATATATATATAATCTCAAGTATCTCCCCCTTTGTACCCTTTGCTTTCCAAGATTTACAACCGTGCCATTCAAGATTTTGACCTACAAGGAAAATGATTTACAACCGTGCGTCGAGGAATTTATTTATTTTTTCTCTATGATTTCATTCCAAAATCTTATGACCTAAATACAAGACAAGACTTCATATTGTAAGTTTCGTAGTAATAGGTAATTATTTTTTTTTTAAATTAGAAACTTTATTAATCATGTCACGTGTTTTTATATAAGAAATTAAATTCATATATGATTTCAATTGTGTTAAAACTATTTTTCACATATAATTGAATGATCTAGATATAAAACTTTCATGATAGAAGTTTCTAACTAATTATAACAAATTAAATTTATTTACTTCAAAAAAATCCCTAATATTTTGTAGCAATATTAAACAACTTCCTTGATCCATGGTTTCTATTATAAACCAATTAAAGCATATTATATATTTTTTTTATTAAGATTTAGTGTTAAATAGAGCTAGTTTTGTTTTTTATTTAACAATTAGGGATATGATTCTCAATGTAACAAAACTACTTTTTTTCAAAAATCGAGTTTGAAGCATGCCCTTCAAACTAAATATTATTTCAAATTAATTAATTATTAGTTGCTTTTTTGACAACAACTTAAAAAATATTTCCACGTAAGAAAAAAAAAGAAAAGAGAAATGAGTGCCATATGTAAATTAATTAAAGAGTTGAGAAATTAAATTATTTAAACTTTGATAGGAATATAAAAGCTATTTAAACATTATTTTCACATCGAATTAGATGGAGGAGGAGGAAGGGGAGAGAATATATATATATATATATATATGGAACGTTAATGTAAATAAAATAACAATGTAGGACCATTATAGTAATTCAAACCCTCTTATCTTCCATTAAATACAAACTATTGTGGTACATCAAAACAGTACATCTACACCCTCCAAATTAACAGAGACATAGAAAGAAGGAAGAAAAGAGAGAGACAGAAGCACAATGGAAAGTGATAACACAAACGATCTGTACAAAGAATGCCTAAGAAACCATGCAGCCAGTCTTGGTAGCTATGCCACAGATGGGTGTGGTGAGTTCACCCTAGATGATACCTCATCACCATACTCCCTCCAATGTGCAGCCTGTGGTTGCCACCGCAACTTCCACCGCAAAGTAACATACAGCAACAGCAGCAACAGAAGGGATCACATAATGCACCCACCATCATCAGAGACAGTGGTGATGGAAATGATAGACTACGCAGAAGGGAATAACGAGAGGGATTTCAGGCCACCAGTGATGGTGGTGGAGTCAGGTGAAAGGAGTGGAAAAAAGAGGTATAGGACTAAGTTTACACCTGAACAGAAGGAGAAAATGTTGGGATTTGCAGAGAAGTTGGGGTGGAAGTTGCAAAGGAAAGATGAAGAAGATGAAGTTGAGAGCTTCTGTAGAGGAATTGGGATAAGTAGACAGGTTTTTAAAGTTTGGATGCATAATCATAAGAATTCTTCTTCTTCTACTTCTGCTTCTACTGGCAATGCATCTTCTCTTACTACTCAAGAAGAAGGAGGGTGAGAGGAGAGGAATATTTTTTTCCATGTATATTTTTTCCACTTTATCTTTGGTTAATTTTATTTTATTTTATTTTCTTATCTTTTATTCATGCTTGGTTGTCATTTATCCTTGCTTTTCCTTTAGATGACAGGCTTTCTTTATTATTATTTTTTTTTGTTTCATTTTAATCCCATGATTATCTGATAAAAAGGAGAAAATTTCATGCAATTTCAGAAAAAAAAGTGCTATATTATATTGACCGATTAGATTGTGGGATCTTGAAAAAGAACTTGAAAGCAACTAATTGTAATTTTATTTTCTTAATATAACAAATTCTTTTGTTAATTAATAATGCATGGATGTATGGTACAATCAAGATGAGGTAATGGTTCTTGTATTGCTTGTATAATTAATTGTCTAGAATTTATGGCAATTTAATTTGTGATCTTAATTATTATTTGAAGTAGTTCTCTCTTGTAGAAAATTGCGTGGGAATTTTGGGGGAAAATTGATAATTATGCTTAATAGCTTGATTTTGTTCTCCAAACCCCTATTTACTGATGAGATTCAAGTGATTATTTTGATATTATATTAAAAAGTTAACTAAATATAAAAAATTTAAATTGTTGAATACTATTAAATAATTTTAAAAATAATTTTATATTACTTTAAATACTGTGCAATAGTTGGCTTGCAAATTGCAACTTTTCCCTTCAAAGAATTTGAGATCTTTCGTCCATGTATTGGACACTTGATTAATGCCAACGGCTATAGGGAAGACAAATGTATGTTATGATTGGTTGTCAGATTCGGAGTATTTTGCTTTGGACAATATGTGTGGACTTACTATTCCCATAGCATGCCTTCTTTACTTTGAATTATTTTTTTTTTTGAAAAATTACAAAGTTACAAAAAAAAAAGGTTTTATGGGAATAATACAGTTTAAAAAAGTTTTAGGGGAAAAAGCATAGTTTGAAAAAGACCTGTTATGGAATCATGCTTTTAATATAAATCGTGATCCAGATTCACGAGTTTAATATATCTTCGATTCTGAATAGCAATTATAATAAATATATAATCTCTTTTCTTTTTTTTATGGTCACTGCTTTTGCAGAGTAGAAAACCTTAAAAATCAAAAACCTCAGAACAAAACCAACCTCCAATCGCTCATGAAAACAACCTTCAATCCTCTATCAAAACACCATAATCATCTTCCCAATGTCTCCACGAGTCTTTCTACTATTTTTTTTTGTTGCAAATTGCAAATCCAAGCTTCTGTTGACAGCCTCCCCGCTACCACCACTGGTTGAACCGCCACCTAGACATCAAAAAATAAAGGTTAAATAGCTGCATTGTCTTTTAATTTTATGAGTTTTATTATTGAATTGATAAATTTTGAGTTTTGATTTATAACTATTTGTGTTGTGTTAGTTGATTAGATATTTTGTTGATGTTGAGATAATTTTGGGTTTTAAATGTTGCAATTACATGTTTTTAATATAATTAATGTTATTTATAAAATCAATTAGGTTTGAATTTGAGAAATTAGGGTTTAAATTGATTATTGGGTAACTTGCTATATTTAATAATATTGTTTGAATTGAGATAAATTTTATTTTAATTGATATAGTTATATAGACTTTTAATCAATTGATGTTATTAATAAAGTTACAAGAAAAATTACTATAATTGGGGACTTTGTTCAATTGAGATCATTTAGTTTTTTATTATTATTATTGATGCAATTAGATATGTTTTCATTTATATTATTAGGGTCAAAGTAATAACAATTAGGGTTTGCGTTGAATTGTGAGATAATTTGTTTTTTATGAAATATGTTTATTTTACAAAATATGTATTTAAACTTCTTTATTTTGTGTTATTATAGTGGTACTATGTTCCTGATACGAATAATAATATCACTTATATTGACGGAAGTGTTGTGTTCTTGAATGCTACTAAAGACATGTCATTTAAAGATATCAAAAAACGTTATATATGGAATACTTGTGTTGGATTATAATGATGTTGAAATAGATATCACTTGAAGATGTCTTGTTGGGGAACATCAATATTTTCCGACACCAATTATATGTGATGTGGATTTTAGAAATATAATGGAATTGTTCATCCAAAGTGAAACGAACATAACGGAGTTATATGTAAGTAGTCGACGTAAATTTAGTAGCTCATATAATGGGAGCATAGAGATACTAATATATCTATACCCCTGTCTGCTCAGTCATTTAAGCAATTATCACATTTAGCTGGTGCTGGTATGTCCAGGACATTGAAAGATAGAATTATAGGAATTTATGATGAAAATATGATTAAAATTGCACATTATGATTAGCATAGGTATGACTCCTCAAAACCTAGTGATAACAAAGATGAGTGTCATGGGTTTAGTTGAAACATCAGATGGCGGTGGTGGTAAGATAATAAGGCCTCATGTTCTAGAATTTGGTCATGATATTGGAGTTGATGACGTGGTTTGTAATTATTAGTTTTTTTATAGTAGAAAATCAGCTGGTAGTAGTGATTTGATAGTTGGACAAACTTTCAAAAATAAGATGATTTGGTGAATATTTTTAAGTAATGGCACATTGCACATTGCACATTTACTTGAATATTGAGTTCAACATTCAAACCAAATATTTGTTCAATCACAATGTGTTCATACACCTGAATGTCAACGGTACTTGCACGGGAATATCATAAAAAGATTAAATTTCTTTAAGATAGTAAAGTTGAAAAGAAAACACGCATGTACCAACAAAACATACATAAAAAAAATATCACCATCAGCGTGATACAAAATTGCTTAGACCGTGTAATATGGCGATTTAGCTTTAAGCAACACATCCTGTCTAATATAGATATAAGCGATCAATTGCAATCTATTAGTCGTTCGGGTAGGCACGCTGATTATAATTGAATAATCCATCATCTCTAATATTTATCAATATGAGATACATGAAGATATTTTATTTTTAGAAAGATGCATCCTATAATTTCCAAGGAGAAATACATGGGTCGGTACTTGAGTATAGCACCCCGAATCATTACACCAAACCTCATGCGGGTTCCTTTATGCGAGGAGATAGAGTTTGAGTCACTTGCACGTCAGATTCAAAATGTTGTAAGTATTTGTTACTTTTTATATATTTGGACAAAACTGTTGCATTTTATTTATGGATTAATAATTTTTATTTGCTTCATATTAGGTTGGAAAGTTGTTACATGGACTTGCTCATTATTATACATCTTTTGGTTCGAGACATGTCATACTACAATTGATCTTTAGGAGAAACATTAAGCTTAGATGATGTTGTCTCAGAGGATGAGACCACACAAACATGTAGAAGTCGTGCTTTTGATGAAATTAACCCATCCACTCGTTGTCATAGAGGACATAAAGAGACTCAAAGGTATTATTATGTTGTGTTATTTTTTTAGTTAAGAGTTATTTTTATTATTATTACTTTTGTAATATTGTTTTAGCTTATTATCATGTTGATTTTAATGTTGTCTTATATATTATGTATTTTCATACTTATTTTAAATAAACATAATTTAAAATTGTTAAGTAATAGGTGAACATGTAAACATAGTGAATAAGTTGTTTAAAATTCTAAATCATCCATTTACAAGTTAAAAAAATACACATTGTCATGTTTTATTATTATCATTATCAATTATTTTTATAATTAATAAATAAAAACAATATTTAAAAATAACACGTATTAATTTGAGATTATAATTAACAAATAAAATTGATATTAAAATATCACACTTTCCATTATAGATTTGAAGTTTTGTAATTTATGGTTTTGTTTAGGCTTTAGTTATGATGATTTAAACTTTATTTTATGTAAAATTTAAGGTTAGTTTTATATAAAATTTATATTGTGATAAGACAACTATTATTCGCATTAACATTTATATATCTAAGAACCGCTATTATTATTATTAGTGGTTGTTAGCCCGAAGGCAGAGTAGATGATGGTAACTTGCTAGAATCAGGCGGAGCCGACTGAGGATAACAGTAAAAGCAAATCTCCAATGCTAAGGAACCTGCACGACACTGAGAAACAAAGCTGAAAACTAAGCTAACCAGCTCAAATGCATGCTAACATTTTGCACCGAAGACGAGGGTAATTACTTGAGTAGGAAATAAACAACTAGGCAATGCTATTTTGCAGATTGACAAGTTCGAAAACGAACATGGTGAGGACCTTCTTTCTTTAGTTTTCCAATGGAAGGATTCCAATAGTGTAATCTAGAGTCCCAGTGCGAGGAGAGGAGCAATAACTTCAGCAGTTAAATCCCAGTGAAAATCAATGCCCACGGACGACTAGTGCCCCAAAGCAAACACAAAGCAACAGATGACAAAATGGCATGGCGAATTATCTTAATGAAACCAATTGTTGGGGATCGATCTCATGAAACAATGGGAACAAAACCAAGGAAAGAACCCTATTGGACGTGCCAAGCTATGACAATTTGGTGCAGATTTTAAACAAGGAAAAGAAATCATTTTCCAAGAGATAATTGAATACTTTTAGAGTTATAACAGCTATTTATAACGCAAGATTTCTTCCCACGAGGAAAGAAATGCAGAGCAAGGAACAGATGATCCACTTTCACTGCTCAATCGTGGCCCTGCCTAGAAAAGGAACAGATATTATTTTATATTCTTAACATCTGGGAGAGAACCTCAAAAAGAGAAGTCATTGGAGCACAAGTGAATATGAATTATGATATGAATCTACATTATGATATAAACCAACATTCATTAACACAGAAGAAAGATGAACTTCATAAGAACAGCATACTAGTATGAAACTAGCTGAGCATAAGGTTAAAGACTGGAAGAGAAACTGAAAGCATGTATCATCCCATTCAAACACAAGACTATCTGAGCATAAGAGGTTAAAGACTGGAAGAGAAACTGAAAGTACGTATTATCCCATTCAAACACAAGAAGCTACCACAAAGCCTAATAAACTATATGCTTCAAGGTCAACAAACAAAGGTCTCCCATCACTTGGCCAGCATCATCCTCACAAACTCCTCGTAATTCACCTGGCCATCACCATCCACATCAGCTTCTCTGATCATCTCTTCCACTTCTTCATCAGTCAGCTTCTCCCCAAGATTTGTCATCACATGTCGAAGCTGCACATGTCAGGTAAACATCAACACAGAGTAGAAACTAAATCACCTGAGCAGCAGATGTCAATAGCAGATGGGCAATATATCATCCAGTTTACAACAGGCTTAGTGACTATATGAAGTTACAAATCAAGGAAGAGGATAGCATTAAAGATACTGATATGTTGTTTACCTCTGCAGCAGAGATAAAGCCATTCTGATCCTTGTCAAATACCTTGAAAGCTTCTTTGAGTTCCTCCTCTGAGTCAGTATCCTTCACCCAGAAAGTTAAAATTCAATAAAAAAGTACAGCAGAATATACACGTCAACAGGAAATTGAAATCTTTTAACCAAGGAAAAGTCAGTTTCCACGAAATAAACACAGGAGGTGATAGTTGCACTCTTCAATTGGTTAACCAAGCTCTGATCATTCCATTTATTTTGCAAGCTGACCAATATGCCATCAAGATGTCTCAAACAAAAGCTATGGTGCCTTGGGGACCTTGACACATTACAAAATGCTTCATTATTTATTTATTTTATGCAGAGATAAAATGTTTCAAAATAAAAACAAGCTAAGGTAGACTAAAATTAAACATTACTCTTTGGTTTCAAAACAAATCTTAAATTTGAAACTAACATGAACTAAACTTGTCAAAAAACCTAAACATAATTTATTTCACTAATGTGAAATTAACATGAACCAAAACCTGTGAATATCAAACAAAAAGAAACCCACAAACTAAAAATCCCAAATTAGAAACTGCAACTCGCTCTCCAACTCTTTACCCCAGATCACCACCTTAACCCCAACTCAAACCGAACCACAAATACCAAGAGAATTGCGGCTCAAAAACCCCAACTCGCTCTTTGACCCAGCCCCGCAAACCATCACATTAACCCCAGCTCAAGCCAAAAAAAATACCAAAATATTGCTGCCTCCATTCCACAAACCCAGCTCTCAAAAATGGCATCGATTCTAACCAGGGACCCAAATAAACAGTAAACTCAAAACACCAGTCATTCACTGATTTCTTTTCTTTTTAATACAAACGTAAAGAAACACCAAAATAAAATAAAAGTTTTTTTTTATTTGGAGAAGAGTAGTGGGGTGTTTGGGCATGGAATTGAATGTAGAAGAATACAGAGTTTATGGACATAAGGAAGTGAAGGGTGTGTAATGAGAAAGGACAAGCCATCACAAGATATGAGTTTATTTTGGTAGCAAATTCAAGTTCAGCATTTCAGTTATGCGTGACGATCAGAGGATGGTGGAGACTAGAGAGTCTTTGTTTGAGAAACCCCAAAGGCATTTTTGCCAGTTCATGTAAGAGAGCGAATGACTGAAGTGTGGTTAAACCCTTGAGGAGTGTAAAACACCCTTCAAATGAAAACTTCAAAGGTAAAGAATCATGCTAGTTGGATTATTAAGAATGGAAGATAGGCAAAATAGAGAAAAGTTTGCTAGCATGACAAAACAACAATAACCAGACAAAATAGTAGTAGCAGCACCAGAAATTGCTGAATCAATTACTTGTGAATCAACAGGATACACAATACAAATAAAGAACATACTGTAATATCTAGAATTTCACGACAATCCAGTGCTTCTGAACTAGACTTCTGCACGAAATCACGACTCACAGCCATCCAAATTTAGAACAAAAAATTCTAATATGATACTGGAACATTTTAAACTTTTAAAAGATAACCATTCACAAAAAAAAATAAACTTACTAGTGGTGCCCCAAGCCCAACAGAGTAAACAACTGCAATAATACTAATAAAAGTTTACAAAGCTCACCTTCATTTTCCTTGCCATCAGATTCAAAAACTCAGGGAAATCAATAGTTCCATTTTGATCAGCATCAACTTCATTGATCATGTCCTGCAATTCAGCTTCAGTGGGGTTTTGTCCCAGAGATCTCATCACTGTCCCCAACTCTTTGGTAGTGATGCAACCTGTTGAACAATAATAGTATATTATAGAAGCTTTTTACAATTTTAAAAGGCTGTAATGTTAATTTCACAATTGTACTGCGAAGGAGCAGATGAACTGCAAGACATCACACACAGATTAAAAGAATTCCCAATCTGACACGAAATAAATACTTCTCGATCATCAAAATTCCACAGCACAGTGCCATCTATTTATAAATCAGATAGTTTTAAATCACAGCATACAAGATAGCTGATTAACTTGGACGTGTTTACCCCACAAAAATCATCCTCTTATTGCATCCAAGTGATTTCGTCCACTATCGTTTGATAAGTTCCACACACACAGGCCAGAGCAAAGCACAATAATTGACGCAACGCTTTATTTGATGGAAGTTCAACTTAAGACAATTAATTAAGAATTTAAAAGTGAGAATCTCACACAATCCATTTCTTTAAAATTTCCCATCTCAGAGAAAACAGGACTCAGTCAGTCCTGCACAACTACCTAATCCAAATGGCGTCCTATGCATAAACCCATCACAAGAGCGCAAACAACTAATCACAGAAGATCCTAAATGGACCATCAAGATGACAATATTGAGAACAATAACAATTGATTTGATTCCACGGAAAAAGCTTCGGCCTTCAACAAATCATTTGTAAGAACAAAACCCACAGCAACTTTCCATGAAGAAGAACATGCCAGTAACAAACAACAAAGAAATAAAAAAAAGAAACAAAAACCAGATTACAATTGTCCTCCTCCTACTACTACATCACACACATCATTTACTAATCAGTAGCAAGAGAAGAGCAAACAAATCCACAGTAGATCTTCTCTTGACTGAAAAAAAAAAACAACCAATTAGTGTAGAGATAATAACAATACCATCGCCATCTTTGTCAAATAGACTAAAAGCCTCCTTGAACTCCGCGATCTGTTCCTCTGTTAGCTGCTCCGTCATGTTATTACTACAAACAGATACTCCGGGGTTTGTTTTAGCTTAAGGCTGCTTGTGTCTGTTTATATATGGAATAAATTTTTTTTTTTATGGTTAATAAATAATATTTCAAATTTAATAAATAAAATATAAAATACTAATTATATTCTTGATTACTGATCGTATCATGGTAGTTTTTGTTTTTGACCGATCCAATAAAAAACATTATTTGTTTAGGTAAATAGGTTTTATTTTTTATACTGGCTTCCCTTATAATTGTAATTTAAATTCATATTATATCATTTTAAATAAATATACATTTCTTTAAAAACTATAATTTAAAAAGATTAAAAAGATTTTTTTAACCGCAAGCAAATGAGCTACTAAGAAAGTAAATTCTAACCATTCTGGCTTTTCGTAGAGCCTGACCCACATGATACGGGTTGCTAAGTTCTGGGCTAAGAATTTGAATTGATTTGATCCAACGGTGGAAGACTGTTGACTTAAATTTGTTGGTATTATAATTATTTGCTTCCCTTTTTTTTTCCCTCTATTTATTAATTATTTTACACCCTCCCGGGAGGTCTTCTGCTGCGTTTCCAGGCATCGTCAAGGAAATGTCCTGACTCCTGACTGGCCAGACCTTCCCCGAAAATCACTCATCAACAATATGCTTGAGACCTATCGATTAAATGGGGGGTAGTTTCTAGGAAACCCAAGTTAGAATAGAACCCAACTTTGAACCTCATAATTTATTCTCTAATGATCGAGAGAGAGACAGGTGTATTTATTTTTTTTTATTAAAGTTGAACTTTATGTATGAAACCATAAAAAAACAAGAAAAATTAATTTTTATAATTGAGTTTTATGTATAATTAAATCATACCTAATCTCAACTTCAACCACAATTATTAAAAACATTAAAAGATACAATTATACTTACAGATTTAATGTGTCAGAATTATGATTTTGTTTTATTGTGTATATATTTTTTTAGTTAAAAAATGTTGAGATATTGTTTATGTTTAATTTAATTTAATAATTTAGAAAAATATATAAATGGATAGATTAAAAAAGAGGTTTAAATACTAATTATATGTTCAAATGAGAAATTAATATTTTTGTGGAAAAGCTTTTTTACAAATAAGTGTGTTTGTTTAACCTTGAATTTTCTTTCTAATTTATTCTTTTTATCTTGGAAATTATTCTTTTTACTGAGAATGAATAGTTTTGTTTTTATTTTTTTAAATACATCATGTAAATACATTTTATTTATATCAAATATAAAAAAAATTAAAGATAAATTATTTTAAAATATTATCAGAATATAAAATAATTAAAAAATAACTATTATTTTAAAAAATTGAGCTAAACAATTTAAAAAATGAAAGAGAGGGGCCATTGATTTAAGTTTAGATAAAAACAATGAAAAGTAAAAAAGTGCATTAATTAATTAAAATTAAAGAATAATAAAACAAAATAAAAGAGACCTTGCATTGCTGGTCTGGGAAGCAAAGTCACTATCCAAGAGCCCAGGCATGCCTCGGCTAGGAAACTAGGCCCACATTCCTAGGCTGATTTTATTGTTTTGATGGATAGATGACATGCTCCAATTTGTTTTGTACTTGGAATCCTAAAAGCACACCCTAAAACCCTTTAAAAACTCATATAAAACTGCAAAAACATCTAATCTATTTAAAAAACAAAAATTAATCAAACAAAATAAATTATTTTAATTTTATAGCTATAATATCAACAACCAACAACTTTCTCTCCTCATTTTTTAGGTAGCTTTCTCGGTCCTTTCTCAACTTCCTGAACATAAAACTATAATCATAAAACTTTGAAAGACAGAATTATAATTGAAAAAGTTCAGTGGCCCCAAAAGATTTTGAAAAACAACTCTACCGTGACAACACCTCCTTCTTTTAGTATACTAGTTAATTTAAATTTTCTTTTCTTTTCTTTTTTATTTGTGCGTCGAGATCATAGGCTTCCTGTCTTTTGATGCTGTATTAACCTGCATGCAGTTGAACAAATAACTGGGTTTTGTGCAGAAGGCATGACAGCAACAATGCTTTAGTGTGTCCTAAAATTTACACGAATTATGTGCAAAATATCAGAAAATAAGCACATAGAATGTTATTTTTACATGCATAATCCAACAAGATATCCAAACGTCTATATTCTAGTGACCGGTCATACAAACAGATTCAAAACATATTATGGTCAACTCTAACATGATTTGATCAAATCTTTCTGGAGATTTTACAACGTGAATGCATAAAACTCACTCTCTCAGCTTTGCGAGCAAAATTTGCAAAAGCGGAAAGCCTAATTAGTTGGACTGTAGTATACAATCATGATGAAAAAATAGCTTTTTAGTTAAATCAGTAGCCAAAAAGAAGCTCGAATTGAAGGGAAAGGCAGATGCATCTACTCATGGACCTGGTATTTGTTCTTGATGGCTAAGGCCGCTGCTCTATACCATGAAGCTGCAGCCATAGCCCCAGGGTCTGGCACTGTAGCAAGGATGTCCGGGGAGATATATGCTGAGCGACCGGCCTGCATAAGCTATATGGTAAGATCTCCAACACCCATACAATGCAATGCATGAATATATGGAAGTGCTTTTATTGCTATACCAGGTAAGGTAAAGAACTAGCACATGACATTTATTATTTGTTCTTACTCGAGTGAATTATTTTTTACTTTTATGAATAACCCCACAATGATCTTTCAAGGTTGTCAGAGTGACCTGTATCTATATTATGGAAACTCTTCCAGCTTCACTCATGCTGGCTAGTTTTTACAGGCTTAAAAGGACTCAAAAAAATTCCACTTGGATTTAGATAGGACGGTATGAAATAAGAAATACCACCATATATATATATATATATATAGTAAAACCAATGAATATGCGATTGGTAGTCAACATGGACAAAAATATTAGAAAGGAAACATGCATAAGGATAAACATCCGTTATAATTGTTCCAGTGAAGAACAGAAGAAAATTTTCAACTCTCAGCCACCAGCATTAAAATAATTTCTAGTCTTGATAAATGCCTACATTGCACTCCCACAATAATTGGAAGTAGAAACCTTTTTACCTTGACAACTTTTGTGCGTTCTTTATATTTAAAGTTCACTCTACCTGATTTTTGTTTCTCTAGGAACAGGGTTTGACTTGAAGCTAATGCCTCTGAATATAAAAATTACACATTGAATGATAGTTCAACCTGTAAACACCCCCCCAATCCTTCCGTTGCTGTGAGTTATATGCTTGTATTTTGTTTCTAATATAATTTTAAGAGATGAGAATTGGAAAGGGTGTAAAATTGGTTGCAAATTCACAGTCCATCATTTACTTCATGTAAACATTCATTCACTTGTTTTCCGTATGGGCTTGAAAAATTGGTGGAAATCATTACCAACCTCTCTTTTACCATGAAAAGCATTGTGCTTTATCAGAGCCATTTTCGGTCAGAGTCAAATTGCATAATGTCCTTTGAATCAAACAGGTGATTGGGAAAGATACACGCAATAGGATCTAGAGAAAAGACGAGGAACAAAAATGTCACCTGTGCCTGCATGTGTCTGGTTGATTCAGCTCCAGCCACTGCTGCTTCAGATGAGAGGAGAAAAGCAATGCAAGGATCATCTCCAGCATTTAACCTCTGCTCATGAAAGTAACTAGATTAGTATCAAAAGATAATGCCACATGAACAGAGAAAGTAGAAAAAAAGTAATTATTGTTGACCTCCTGAAGAACAGCTGAAGCTGGAATAAGGGCATCTAGCAATGTGCGGAATCCAGCACTAGCCCCGCTATATTTACTGACAGCAGCTATGGAAGCTTCAAGTGCTTCAGCCCCTGATTCAAGAGAGTAGTTAGAATCAAGATTTTCCTGTTCGACGGCAATCACATTAGGAGTATCATCTCACATTGTTTAGATGTGACAACTGACTGGGTGTTTGCTTTCAACTTTGCACAAGCTGCCTTGCAGAATATTGTGTATCTGTTTTAAAAAGTAGAAATGAATAAGAGTAGATGTGCACGAATGATTATAAGAATCAAAAGAAACGAATGTGAATCTTAATCAAGTTTTGAGTCAATGCAAGTAAATACATAATCCCACTGGTTCCTCCCATAACTCTTCTGATAGAGGATCCAATTTCACCAACTGTTTCTGCAGCATCATTCAAGGGATAACTGGAAATAGAAGAATGTGATTCAGGCAAGTCATGGGAAAAGTAACTTTATTCAAGAAATAAAAAGTTTCTTACAATTTACAAAGAGACTAAAACACATATTAGCCATTCATCATAGAGCAATAGTTTATTTCTTTCTGGTAGATGCAATCAATTCATGAGAACAAATGATAGCATATGAAAATCATATGAAGTTGCCCCCCGAATCATATGAAAATTCAATTATATGTTAAAAACATCCCTAAAACTGAAAAAATATACAACATCCTACAAAAACTTCTGAGCAGTAGGGAAGAAAACTTACTGTTTCTTCATGTCCTCCAGGATTGCTGTTGCACCCCTATACATCTGCAAAAGCAGACAAATCAACCCTACACAAAGTTATAATTGCAAGATGGTGAGAACATAATTTGAGATAGACTCACTGTTGATCCACAGTCACCATCACCGACTCTGCCATCCCATTCATTTAAATTGTCTCTAAGATCTATGATTGCATTCACCGCTGCTTCGATAGCCACCTCAAGAAGATGTCCTTGTTCACTGAGCTGTTGTGGCCGACTCAATGACTAGTCAAAACCATACAAGGGAGGTCAGGTTTGACAAAGTAATCATTATTCAATATAATACCATAAATAGCACAATTTTTATGGAAATTTGGCGTAAGGGTGACCATCCAGTATAATCTTTTTGCCAGCAGAAATACGTGCAGAGTCTACTGGCATCTGCCTGAATGGAAAACTTTTTTACCTAAACAACTGTTTTTATTTGACTCAGTGCCAGAAGGGGCTTTTAATGTTTTTAGCATGTGTAACTATTCTACATGACCCTTCTTGGTTCCTATAAGTAGCATCAGCAATTTTGAAACATGAGCTCAGCTTTTCATCTCAATAAACGCAAGGCAAGTAAACCCCAGCTTCTCTGGATCGGGGGAGAAGGAAGTGGATGGAAGGGAAAGATTTTAAAATTAAAGAAATAGTTGGGGACAACTTACCAATAACGCATATACATACACAGTAAGAGAGAGATATGAAGTGTATGACATAGACAATTATAGATGATAGCATGTTGAATCTTCAAATTGTTTTCTATAGAATTAACGGTAGAAAAATCAAGGAATCCAAGCTGTTAGGGAACTTTAATCAGAGAAGAGAGTTGTCTTTTCCTAAGATCACATATGGAAGTAGAGAAATATATCAATATGAAAATACCTCATCACTCTTTCCTGAATGAGACAGTGGCAGGGGAACAGGGATCTTGGCTGGTGGGCGATTACCTGCAAAGAAAACTCGTGAGACCAATCAACATGAAATCAGTAGTAGAACTTCTAACTGACTTTGTAGTTCAAATTATATAGGTTTTTAACAAAAGTTACTAAAGGAACATAGATCACCAGTTATTGATGCTACCTAATTGTAATGAAGAATTATCTTATAAATCAATCTTATAGACCAGAAGCCATGCAATTAACCACAAAGAATAAAAGCAATATCCTGGCATGTCACCACAGACCATCTACACCAACAGGCCAGTGTGGAGCCTTCGTAGAAGCATCCAAACGTTGCAGAATTGCTTCATCTGCCTTCATTATGGAGATTGAAAATCCTGAAAGAAACAAAAGCTGAGATAAGCTTCATTAACAGAATGCTCTTTCAAAAATCCTGAAAGAAACCTAACATTGAGATGAAGAATTATATCAGTTCCAAACCTGCCATATCAAGGGAAGTCATGAAAGATCCAGTATACACTCTATCAACAGCCAATCCATGTTCCAGCTGCAACTGAGGAACTGCTTTTCCTGCTACAATCATTAGCTCCATTGCAGGGGTGGCACCTAGTCTGCAATTTTGAAAACAATAGAAGAAATAAGAGGGGAAACAAATTCCTCAAAAACAGGGGTGCAGCCCTCTAACTTAAATGTAGGAACTTGCAAAAAGACGAGGAAATATATGTAAATGGGGTGAACACAAACAGAGGTTTCATATGTTCAGAACAGCCAACAACCTGATCAAAATAGAATGCTTGATTTTGAACATCATTGCTATGATAGTGCTAATCTAATTTAATATGATAGTACTAATGTAAAGCACAAAAAGGAAGACCTACCCATTGACCAATAGTACCACTCTATTACCCGGAGTGATTGGAACATAGTTCCTATCCTGCAACATTCAATGATACAAACAACTAAGCATCAATTATGTTGTCAGTGAAATATATGCAATATCAATATCTGAAGTTTCCTATTACAAATGGGGTAAGGACATTAAGGACATTAGAAGCTGAGTAAGGGATCCTTTTTTTCACATAAGATTGCATAATCTTAAAGCTAACAATTTAAGACCTCCTTGAAAGCAGAGATAGATCGAGTGTATTTACATACAAATAAAAAAAACAGTTTCAAAATTGAGATGCATTGAAAAGATATTTAAAAAGTTTGGGGCCTATCAAGAAATCACAATGAGATGATAGAAATAAAATCAAGTACCGGAATGAAAATAAATGGAGACAAGGTCACAGATACACTTGGATTACAAAACTGGGAATAAGAATAAAGTTATACAATAAAAAATTACCCTATTCACATTGACTATATTGGGGCTCAAAACCTACATCACCTGTTTTTCTTTTTCGAAGTATGATTGCTTTATGTTGTCATAATCTCATGCATCTCCCTTGCAGATCAAAAACTTATAACTGGCCCTAATTCTTACTAAAAGGGGAGCATAGATAAGGCCCCAACTACCTGGGACCAAAGCATGATTAAGTTGAATTTAACATAAAACAAAATGAGTACCTTAGGGCTAGTCCTAAGATTTTCAACATACCGGTGATAAAATTTGCTGAAGAACATGAGAAACCACTACTTCCACAGGCTGAAGGTCTGCTACAGCAGCACCAGGTTCCCCATGCTGGAAAGAAATGATGTTATTTGGAATTGATTTGTGAATGTGCAACCAAAAATCAATGTCAAGTAAAACAGACAGCACCACAGATTTGGTAAAATGCTACAGAAAAAATGGACAGCTACCCCCCCCCCCTCCTTCTCTATCTCTCTCATGAATGGTAAACATGATTGCATTATGATAAATGTGCACATACAGAAGTAGATGGACTCAAGTATTATCAAATCAAAAGGATGTCCAGTGCACTTTTGACATTAAGAAAGCAATCACTCCATGGAAATGACTCACAATTCCAAGACCTAGTTCCATCTTTCCTGGGCCCAAACGATCTGATGTAACCTGACCAGGTAATGTACAAACTGACAAAGCAACGCCCATTGTTCCAACCATTTCAGATGCACGTTTTGCTTCTGCAGCAACTTCATCGAGAGAAAGGCCAGTAGCAGCTGCGGCTCCAGCAATCTGTGTTTCACATAGGGAGAAGAAGTTATAAGAAGAAAGCCTGTAAGTGAAACAAATAGTGATTAAACTTCATATGAAATTAGTAGCCAGAAACCCCAATACAACTACGAAAATTGGTGGATAAAAATTATGATCAAATTAATCCTTTATAAAGAAAATGGCAAGAGAAAACCTAATCTAAGTCCTACATTTATAGAAAGAAACAAAAGAAAGAGGAAAAGGTCAAAAGAAACAAAATCAAAGTGTGCAAGATGAATGCACATGCTATCAGCCTTAGGTTGTGTGTGTATAAAGAGAGAACCTTATTAACAAGAATAGTCCCTGCCAACCCTCTTCGTCCAACTATGCCTCGCAGTGGAGGTAATGCACAATCATCTCCAACAATTACAGTCTGCAAAAGCAATATTATTAAATAGGATATTCTATCTAGCTATGCAGTAGAAACATGGCGTTCAGTTAAGATACCTCGACTTTATAACCTTCAGATTTTGCTTGCTCAGCAGCCAAACCAAAATTTAGACGATCACCAGTATAATTCTGTCAACATCCCAACTACAAACTATGAATCCAGAATAAATTTGACAGCCAAATATTGTTCAGATAGCTAAGAACTTAAGAGAGTGTTGCAAAGTTCATTGTCCCTCTTTTCCAAGTCTCATTTTTTCCATTTTCTCTTCTCCCTTTCTTTCTTTGTTTTTTTTAAGAGCCCGAATGAGACTTTGCCACACCCAAATAAGATGAAACTATTAACCAACTAGTTTTGAAATTGCAATACCGTGACAATCAAAAGACATCCCATCGGACCAGTAACAGCTCGGATGCCCTGAAGTTGAATCACATTAGAGCAAAGCCATCTATGAGGAGGATGGGGTACATAATTTATAAGGTGAAATAAATTGTTTGCAAAAAGAAATTAATAGAAAGAAACCATACAGAAACCATACAGATAGAATTGCATCAACTTGAGGAGAAGTAAAAACTTCTCCACAAATAGCAGCACTTAGCATCCCTTCTCCGACAAATCCAGCATGGGCAGGTTCATGCCCACTCCCTCCTCCTGTATCATATGAAAGCATAGCATTCACATCTTACTCACAGTCTTTAAGTTCTATGATTTAGGATCATGTAATGCAATATCAAAACATTTCTAAGTGTTTTCTTTTTCCTTTTGTCATGCATCTCACATCTCATTCAGCTTTCTTTAGAATTGGACTTTTTTATGCTCACTCCTGTTTGCTTATTACACTTTCAAATAGGAAATTTTAAAAGAAAATGCCTCACTCCAAGAATCATTTGAAAGGAACCGACGATATCTTAACACAACAGTATGACCAGATATTAAGTAGGTTGGGCTTCAAGGTGTTGACTGTGTCTATGATGCAGGCCACAAGAACACAAATAAACACAATATATACGTGTCTGACAATATTATAGGAAATTGGGAAAAATAGGACCGAGAATCATTTGCTCTGTGTGTGTGTGTGTGTAGAAGAGCTGCTATACAAAATCTTATGGAAAAATAGAACAAAAGTTCCATGGGGTAACAGCTCACTCCAGCCAAATAATTCAAATTGCAAACCATCCAGTCACAACTCTTCCAGGAACATGTAAAACCACCATTACATATGTACATCAACACATAAAAGATGGCAAAAACATATATAAGCATATTATCCAGCCTGGAAAAGAACAATAAAGATGATAACCATTATTTTCTTTTCGAATTACATAGCAACATTTAGTACCACTACCAACCCATTACCAAAACTTGTTTGTCATTCCAAAAGCACATAGATTTACAGTTCACCACTTCTCTTCCTATACCATAACAACATCAGAGAACCAAATGACACACCCGTATCAAGAGTTTTGAAGGTGCACAGTATATATTTCAAGCTTCAACACTAAAAGTACTAAAAATTGTCATATTCAAATCCTTTCAAGCACCAAGAACCTGATATAACGGCAACTTTGTCAAGCATAGCGCTTGCATAATCAGCACGTAACACAACCTTGACCTGCGTCCCCACAATAATGAAAACATCACAATTAAACTCCAATTCTAATTTATCTAAGGCCACTTCCAAATTCTTAAATAAACATATTATTTTAAAAAATAAATCACCTCTGGAAAGCCATCCAGGTATTGTAATCCAGGGTAGGTTTCCACAAGACCCTCGATGAACTCAGTTACTACAGCTGCAATAAAAAATTACTTCAATTAATCTTCCAATGGAAAAAATTCACTGATTAATAAACACAGTTTTTTAAAAAAATATTAGTTGAGTCAAACGAAACATGTAACCAACCTAAAAGTCCACCACACCTAATTTCAGAAATTTATTTCACATTTATGTCATTAAATTGAAAAACAAATACACCAAAAAAATTAAAATAATACTCAAAATTCTATCGTCTTTATTTCTTTTCTTTTCCTCGGATTTTCTCGGCAATCAAACAAAGTATTTATTCAAGAACTCAAAAATAACACCAATATTACAATCAACATAGAAATGTAAAGGAAAATCAATAAATTCCAATATCAATAAAGGATTCTTTTATAAGCAACACAAATAACAGTTACATTTCAAATAAATAAATAAAAACGGTTCATCGGCAACCAAGCACAAAATAATGATCGCAAAGAAGCAATTTTACTAACAAGAATTAAATTAATAAAAAAAAAATGAGAGGAAAAAGAGCGAACCGTTGGGGTCGTTAATGAGTTTCTTTCCTTGAGAAGCCATGGCACAGCGTTGTCGTTTTGATATCAAAATGAGGATTTTTAGTGCAGCAAGCAGTACTGAAAATACTTATATAGATAGCCAGAGAGAGAGGGAGGGAAGGAGGAATTTGTGTTTTTATTTTTTTTTAACAATGGGATTTTTTTTATCTATTTGTCTAATGAATTATGGGTGGGGTCGACGTGTTGTTTTAAAGACGAGTAATGTTTTTTTCTGGATGACCAATGTATCCTTATCTTGACTGAATATTTCCACCCTTTGTCGCTTTATTATGGGTCTGGGTCTCTTTTAAATTGAGGCCATAAAAGGAAAATGAAATTTGGTCGAGAAAACCAGGTGGAAATTTTCGGATTTAGATTTTCTAGCATTTTGATTTAAAAAAAAAACAAATATGATATAATTTTATCGGTTCTTTCACGTATCAAAATTAAATTTATCTTTTCAATCTAATTAAAGATAAATATTTCATGTTATTGGAATAAAATTTTTTTAATGATCTTTAAAAACTGTATACACTCTTAACTATGCAATTTCCACGTATTATTTTG
>Ga0307515_10007685_pt1 | contig 21233 bp, 18 predicted proteins | sample 17_EM_MG_FD_194513 | JGI IMG/M metagenome (GOLD analysis project Ga0307515, IMG submission 194513) | Populus trichocarpa ectomycorrhiza microbial communities from riparian zone in the Pacific Northwest, United States - 17_EM | ecosystem: Host-associated > Plants > Roots > Unclassified | place...
CCCCGCTGGTCCTGCACCTACATCATGTATATATAGTCTCTTTTCTTTCATATATCAATCAATACACGAGTTCTTCTTTCCTGAAATCTGCGCACGGACTTCAGATCGACACAAATAGACGGTGGGTGAGCAATTACCTTTCATTACCACGTTGGACAATGCCTCGGCTACTACGCTCTAAGGTCTCAATAATGGCAGTCTTCCTATAAGACAAAGATGGTACAACTCGATAGCTAAGTAAATCCCCTAGAATTAATTGCTCTTCGTAGACTTGGATAAGTGAATGTCGCTTCTACTGGCGTCGTCCACCCTCGGCATTACCGTGGAGCGAAAATTAGCAGACTTGTCAGCCAGGAGTAGGCTGCCGAAAATGAACAACTTTGCTTTATTAACTGCTCTATCTTACTATCACGAGACTCAAATTGTTCTCGTACAGCGAATTCGGTCGGATATGAGGTTTAACCACGCTGGATGATGAACCGATAAGAGACTTGGAAGAGCGCCAACGAGGCTGTGCAAACACGACGCCATGCAGCACGATTGATGAAGCTGAACAGCTGCGGTTATAATTCTGGCGAGGCAGATTTCAGATGACGGGGTCGAAAGGGTTTCAACCCATCAGTGCGGGGAGTGCCATCACGCCCTGCCGACGTACCCATGAGGAGAAGATAGGCGAAAAGCAAAGGTCGAATAGAGGCCGATCGGTTCGAGCTGACATTATCATTGCTTCCAAAACACTTCTCGAAGGCTGCCTCACTTGGTTAGGCAAAATGCTGTCCAAGCCATGCGCTCAGCAAGCGGGAAAAGCCTTCGCTCCGAATGGGCTTCCAACCACAATCAAGCTATTGCCACGCTATGCTTGCTCCGCCCCAAGCGTTCCCTTCTCGTCCAAACACCATCGCGCTGTTTGCCTTGGTGTGACCGCCAGCCCGAAATGGTGGGGTTGACGACCAGGAACCCACTCCGTTTGATCCTGCGCTAGTACAGCTATATTTATTCTTCATCAATCCCACCGTGATCACTCTCACATCACCGCCTCGAATGAATTCTCTGAATGTTAAATCATGAATCTGAAGGGTGAGAAATCAAAGGCCTTTGATGCCGACCCATCGCGGCCTCGCGATTCAGGTGTCTCCTCTCACTCCTCAAATGCTCAGCCCCCAGCATATACGGAACAAGACCAGCCTCCAAACGACATTCCTCCAGATCTCAGTGGCAGGCTTCGAAACCTGAATCTCAGCCAGCCGGACAAATCCTACACTCCTATAGGCGATCAGCTAGTCGCCCATCTCAAGCTCTTAGAGGCCTTCTGGAGGTTGAAAGACGAAGTGGGAAAAAACGATAGCCTCTTCAATATTACTCCCCCCGCTGGTACTCTGGGTGAAGATGCTGCTGCTAAAGCTAGAGTTTGCGAGAAGAGATGGGCTGTTTACGTCGCGCGAGCCGTCGATCGATTCGAGACATGGTGGACTCGATGCGTCCCTCAGACCAAAGGTGGCTATTCCTGCAACAAGCTCGTACTCGACAAATTGACCACCGGTAAGAATATTCACCTAGTTGCAACAGAGGGTGTGCAGCTCGTCTATCTCACTCGCGACTGGCTGCCGCCGTTAGGTATGTATACGTCCTGATCCGTATGAATGCGATATGCAAACGATGTATTCTAATGACTCCTAGACGTCTTGATGGTATGGCATGCCTATTTGCTCAACCCTCGCTGCTTCTTTGAGGACTGCTTCAGACTAGGCAAGATGGATTTCTATGCTACAGGTCTCCCCTGGGGCGCAGTCGATGCTTTGATTGACCCGGTTACTTTTGAATACACACCCAGCTCTCAAGCTCAGACCAACTTTGAAAAATCAACTAGCCACCTGTGGAACAACCTTGATGACCCCCACGTTAAAACTCTGAAATGTCCGTCCTGCTCCCGCACTGTCGTAGTACCTTGGACTCAAGGATCAGGCTATACGGGCGTCAATGACCAATTCGAACCTGGTAGTGGCCTTGCTGACCAGGACTTCTCTGCTCTGTGCGAAGGTTGCAAGTTTCAAGTTACGCATGAAGCTTTACGCGTGCAGAAATTCCATCGCGATGTCACCGCCCTCTTGACAGAGGAACTTCCACTCCCTGGGACCGTTGTGCAGGTCGACGGTGCACCGGCCAAAGTCAAATCCTTTAGCAAAACCCAGCCTGAATGCATTTTCCCTAGCAAATTGGTAAAGGCCGGATTGAGCCAGAACATTCTGAGCATCACGCAGGCAGAGGGATATCCAAGAGCAACCACTATTGAAACGATCAAAGAGCTCTTTGAGAAAGCCATAACGGATAAAGGCCTTGTTAGGAAAGCTAAAGTTTCGAACGGCCCTGTATTAAATCGGGAAAAAGTTGCCATTCGCCGTATGATGTCACGGTACTGGTTCAACTCTTCCCCTTTCGCCCTTGACCTTGTCGGCGCCGTCATCCGTCAGGGCTCGTTTGTCGACAAGATGCATGGGATTGACTGGCTTCATTCGCCCGCGCTAATGGCTACCATGAAACGTTGCCTTGTCAAATACGACCGCTTCTTCCAAATCATGCAGGCTCACCCGAAAAACGTCGCCGTCCCTACCCTTGATGTTGATCTCGCGTGGCACACTCATCAGTGCTCACCACCGAATTATTATATCCATTCACAACTCAAGACAGGTAAACTCATTGACCACGACGACAAAATCGAGGAATCCAAACTCAGCGATTCTTTCGCCTGGACCAGCAAAGCTTACCAGGACAAATTCCAAGAGCCCTACTCAGAGTGCACCTGCTGGTACTGCGAGGCGATCCGCGAGACCCACACGTCTTCCCTCTCGCGCCTCTTCCGCACCTCCAACTTCATCGCCACCGAGCAGCTGCACCAAGTCGGAAACGCCTCCTCGGACCCACTGAAGTCGCCGCACATCTCCGCGCACAATGCCGTCCGCGACACGAGCAACGAGGCTCAGGCCAAGGTTAAAGCGGCCCAGCTCGATGCGGCATACCACCAGGCTTGCGCAAGGGCTAGAAAGAAGGGCCGTCCAGAGCCAAGGCGCGACGAGTATTTCTACTACTATGCCTGGGGCTATCCGATTTATTATCCCGTGTACTACCCGTACTACGTCGACCCCTGTATCGGAACTGGTGTCTATGCGTCTGATCCCTGTGTGGTCAACACAAGCGCCGGGTCTGCCGGAGCGTGCGCTGCGGGCACCTGTGGAGGAATGGCCTCGTTTGGTGGCGGATCCTGCTCGGGTTCCGCTGGAGGATGTGGTGGTGGATGTGGTGGCGGAGGGGGCTGCGGAGGTGGAGGAGGCTGTGGTGGCGGCGGCGGTAAGTTTTCTCGTTTCCTTTTTGTAACAATCAGTTTAGTGCTGACTGTCACGAGGTGGTGGATGTGGTGGTGGTGGTGGAGGAGCGTAGAGCGCCTCGTTCATACCCAACGCTACCCAATGCAGCGTCTCTCGATAGAGACAAATTTTCCATTCCATTGGATAGATGCTAATCGTTGCTTTGTTAGGCTGTGGTGGCGGTGGTGGATAAATAAATTGCAAGCTTGTTTGAGAGTTTTGAGAGGCAGTGTTATCCCTTAACCCGCTGATTTGGGCGCAGTGTTATCGATAAGGCTCGGCCAATAGGAGGCTCTTGTTTGAGTGTCCATGATGAGAATTACACACGGTATTCCTGCACGGCCCTAAAACCGGCCCAAGCGTTGCACCTCAGCGGGTTAAGGGATACCAATGATGATTGTTCTAATTTCTAAAGTTATCAACCGTTGCTGGCCGTTATGAACAAATTTCTTCGCGTTCTCTATGAATCAAACTACTAATTGCGCGCTCAATAAATGCAATTTGAGCTGTTATTAAGTGTTTGTCCCTCCGTCAACGTTTGATCCACTCATTCTATCCTTCCTCGGCGCAGTCAGTCTCCTCGTTGCTGCAGCATCCACTGCTGCCATACCGAGGGCAGCTGCACCTTCTTCCACTGATGTCTCCAGTTCACCGAATATCGGCTAAACAATTTGCATCAGTCGCAGAGGGAGACAGTTTGTTATAAGAAATGACCTTTCTGTCGCGAATTAAGGCTTGGGGTAATGGTAAGCATGTGCGCCACTCTCTTTCTTGCCCAACCAGTTGAGCTTACAGCTATCTTTTTTTCATATGCGCTCCCTGCCATTTCTGGTCAATGAATACGAGGCTCGTTTAGACAATCAGGCGTTGTCGATCTGAGGCATGAGTTGCGTCCTAGTACCAGCCGTTAGAAAAGTTAGAATTTCGTATCAAGCCGACCGGATGGAGCCCATACCTCCAATTTCTACATCTCGTGGCAGTTTTCAATCTATAGTGCTCACAACATTCCATTCATCACACCATGCTCGCTGGGGCGCGCTCTTCTCTTGCGCGAGAATCGATGAAGTTCAACAAGGAGCCGAAATCATTGACATTGTGCGCATTCGCCAAGTGCAAGTGAAAGTATTCCTTTCTGAAAAACTTCTCTTCGTGCGCACATTCGTGGAAGCAATGTACGTCTTTGAGGTGCTGGATGCGGGCCTCCAGACTCACATTCAACGGCCTGGTGTAGAATTTTTGCTCGCAGCAGATGCATTCATCTCGAGCGCTTCCAGTCGAGTCCGGGCCGGTTGGGCAGAAAAATGCGTCTAGTGGGGGTTCGTTCGCAAGGCTGGGGCATGACCAGCTCTCCGGTGAGCAGTGCCAGAGATCTGTATGTCCCATGTATGTGGACAATTTCGCGAATTCTATGTCACAGATTTTGCATCGATACTCTCTTCCCGACTTTTGGGAATTGGAAGAATCTGAGAGCGTAAGTTTCTGGAGAGTGAACAACGCTGCTTTGTCCCAGTGAAGGAAGCCGGGAGCTGGCGTTCCAAAACGCTTCATCATTGGCGATGGCGACCTAAGTGGATTCCAGGAAAGCATCGTTGCCCCTTTGTTGAAGTGTTCGTCGATGATGTGCTCTTGCCGCTTATCCCAGGATTGGAGGAGGGTGTCACAGAACCCGCACTCCCAGAACCAATCACTCTTGTTTTTGTGGACATGGGAGGATTTCTCGTGCTGTATCCACTCTTCTGCATTTTCGCATTGCTTTAGACAGAAAGTGCACTGGAAAGGACGTGGCTTTTCTTGAAGGGTAAGCGCAGCTTCTAAGTCTGTATGGTAGGACTTCCCACAGGAGGTTCGTGAAGACGATCTCGACATGGATGAGACTATGCTGAATCTTCCTGTCGGAGTATTGGAAGCTGTCGAATCTACTCCCGAATTTTCAGAATGGCGTGACCGTCTGCTAGCCGCTTTCAGAGTTGAGGAGGAAGAGGACTCATAAGAATTCTCTAGGGTTGAAGACTGCTCTTTCTTTGTTTTGAACGGGAGAATCTTTCGTAGACCCTGTGACGCGGCGGAAGACCAAGACCGGGCCGTCGAGGGTGGTTTAAACACTGGCGGTGGCGGTTTGGATTCCTGGGCACTGTCGACACGAAGGGGATTAGGACTCAATCTGTTTTTCAGCTTCGAGAACAATCGCGAGCTGGTTGGTTTTGGCGTTGGCGCTGGCAGTGGTAGAGCTTCCTTATGGTCCTCATGGCCAGAAGGCGGTGTATTACTACGTTTGCATCTGCTCTTTGGATTTTCTGGACCGATCCCTGAAGCCCTTGAGTTAGGCTCCAGAGGCTCCGCAGCAAGGCTGGGAGGAAGAACGCTTCCTGGCCCATGATATGTGCCTAAATCCCGAGATGGTATTTCTTCTTGGATTCCAGACAGCTCACCTGGGCGTTGTCGATCTGGCCTTGCCGCAACATTGGGAAGAGGTTTACCGTCAGTGTCTCCGATACGGGATCTAAGGCGGTGGTTCAGTTCCTACAAGGGTATGGTCAGCTAACCTCTTATCGCTCATGCAGTTACAGGGCTAGCTCACAGTCACACTATGCCCAACTGACTGTTGTGATGGCTTAGAGCCGTCATGCTTAGCGATTCCGCCACCATCTCGTCCAAAGTTGATGATGGGTAATAGATAGGAAAATTCAGCGAATGGGATCGATTCCGGTTCAACTACGGGTTCTGGCTCGACGATCGGTTCCGGTTCAAGGGTCGGTCCCGGGAGCTGCCTGGTAGGTCTTGGTTCAACAGCAGGTTTTGGGTTCACAAATTGCTGTAGGTGAGTAGCCTGTATCAGTCCAGGTAGTGGATGGTCATTTTTCTCTCGTTTCCCGGAACCTTGTTTCAGTCCAATTTGAATAGCCGGAGAGAGGTGGTTGAAGTCCCGGATCAAAGACGAGCGTTTTTGGTCGAGCCACATCCCTGGTTGCTTCTCGGAAGCCATCACCCGAATTTCTGTGAGGGTCAAAGTCTGCTCCCTAGCGGCCGCCATCCTGACATCAACTACAGAATCCAAAGTCAGCGACTGCGCGTTAGGCTCTGTGGTAAAGAAGATAAATCGTGAAGGCTGCTACCTGCTCAAGAAATTACCCAGACATTATGGGGGAAGGTGATGAACTTTTGCAATAAGACAGAAAACCGGTGAGGATTATCGGTGAGCTGAAGAGTCCGGAGTTCATGCAATGCCTACCGTGTGTTGCTGGCGATATATTGGAGATGCTCGTGTTCACGTATAATTGGATGGGTAATTTACGTCTTGTGTGACCAACTGAAATGCGCCACGCGAGTTCTATTATCTCCGGGATTCCACCGCGATCCCCCATAAAATGGGTAGGCTTCTTTTTCAGAACGCAAAACAGAGTTACTTATTAAGCTCTAGCAATTTCAGTAACGTGTTCCACCAGTCAGTCGGACACCCCAAAAACCACCAAAAATCGGAAAAACTGCACCTTAATATCTCGACAATGACTTAATAATAAATTCCGAAATTTTATAATTAGCCTTTTATACCTATTTTAAACCTCTTATTAGATTTAAATAGTAATCTATTAAGTAGCTCTAAAGATATTGTAATTTAGCTCAAGATTAGGGGCCAAAACCCGATATCTCAATAATGGCCAGTTATTATGCTAGAATTTTATTAAGAGTCTTAATGTAGGCACAAAAGGCTAATTATAAAATTTCGGAATTTATTATTAAGCCATTGTCGAGATATTAAGGTGCAGTTTTTCCGATTTTTGGTGGTTTTTGGGGTGTCCGACTGACTGGTGGAACACGTTACTAGATCCTTCCTAGTGTTTGTTATATATTGAAACAAATATTTCACGACATGATTTGCTAACAGCTTCTGTACTCTATCTGATGCAATATCTTACAGTGTGGCAATTTTCATGCTAATTGAAAAAGACTACATGTACTCCTACACCAATTATTGTGAATTCTATATCCCTTGCATAGATAAGTGACGTGAATATGTGGCCCGTGCGCATTAAACAAGAACGTCAACACTGTTACGGCACCGTAACGGATCTAGTCAGGGGGCTCGCTTGAGCCTTGGCATATGTATATAGACGTGTCCTTTTCCACCTTCTGCTCCTCAGCTTAATATCCTCGTCGATAGACAATCCAATTGTACAGGCTTGTATACGTTCTTTACGGCGCTTGTGCCTCGATTGACTGAGTCCCGTGACAAACACCAGCAGCAACTAGACAGCTTTATCAATTAAATAAACAACTAATATGGTCAGAAATTGTGCGACTAACGATGAAGACTTTATTCCGCCTACTTAATACCCTAAACTGTCGCGTTAGATAAAGAAAAAACCACCACCTACGCCTAAACCAACCCCTTACTTTGAACCTCTACCTATCTGCAATAAAAATACCTATGGCACCCTAAAGTTTCCACACTACATCGATTCCAGCGATCCCTATTAAATACCTAAGGCTGTTTTAGACCGACAAGCTACTAGATAAGCTTGTGGAGTATATTTGAAGCTTTATACGAACCTCAGGTGCATGGCAGAATGCCTTACCGCTAACGAACGCAGCTGTTTAATTGGTTAAGCTCGGGCCGCCTTTCTACGGACAAATCTATCTATGCAAGGGATAAATCGCCATTCACCAAGTTTTAGAAGGGAGCTGTTCTGGCTGACCTGAACAGCTTCGGGCCCTTCAAATCGTCTAGTATTTCAAACAATGTAGCATCTGAATCCTCTCCGCCATCTCCGTTCTCTCCACCAACGACGCTATTTTGTCTTGAGCCCCGCACGTGCATCCAGATGATTGGAATTGAGGATCTCTCCCCAATAGCATTGTTACCGACCCGCATCTCAAATCTTAGATCTGATAGGCCAGCATGCACAAAAATAGTATGCTCGATCTTCCAATAACTTTTGATTTTAATGCCCAGAAATCTCCTCTTCTTTTCCACATAGTCTTCTCGGTCAAGACCTTTTAAATCCAACACTGATTCGATTTGATAAGCTCTTTCGGCGTCTTCTTCATTAATGTTGCTTGGAAGGAATTTAGATTGTGCACTAGAAGCGATAACATCTTTACAGACAATTGTGTCCTGAGTTTCGGGGTCTACAATGCGATAGAAGGTATGACTTTTGGGCCCATCGCGTCTAAGAGGCTCACCCGCACGGACAAGCCAATGGATCTGGTTCAAAGCATAGTCCTGGTTGTCGAGTGGGCCCTTGTAAGGCGGCCCCGAATGCTTGCTCTCATCGTAAAGTTCGTTAAAGAGGATACCATAGGATGCACGACTGCAGATAGTGGAAAGGATAAAATTTGTATATTTTACGCGATGGACGTGGTCGATCACTAGGCCTTTGCAGACGGAGAGTTGACTGTACACATTTGGTGAGAAATTTAGAAGGGAAATTAGGAATATTTCTGTACTCACGGATCCCTGGCAACCAGAATTACCTTGCCTTGGCCACCTGGAGTCGAACCGAAGCGTTTCATTATGCACTCTTGGACGTATTCGGAGGATCCAAGTCCTCCTGAAATAACGAAATGTGACTGATGGGATGAGACTTTGTCCATGTGCAGAGGGTGTAAAGAAGTTGTGTAGGATTACTCACTACTTGTTGTGATGGGTGAATTTTCTGAAGACGCTCCAGCTGTTCGCTAATGAGTTCAAAAATACCGTCTATCTGCTCATCGAACATCTCTTTTATATCATCGCTTTTTTATTTATTAGCTTGGCTAGGTAGATTAATATACATGGGTTGGTTCTGAAACTTACTACGTGAATGTCATCCTACCGCCCTCGACCCCGACTTCAGGACAACTAAGGTTCTTGAAAAAATCTGGAAGCCGTACTTTAATGTAGTCTATAAAATCTCGAGTCCCAAATGTCGTTTTAAAGTGTTGGAACGACGTCTTTTTACGGCTTTTAGTCATCTCTTCTGCTTCGCGCTCGATCATATCTTTCCCAGCAAAGTTTCGCCATTCGAGTCTGTTATTACTTCGACCTATAGTCTGTCCTGATAGGGTAAGATCAACCATGTCTTCTGTTATATATTCCGAATCATTATCCTCTGCGTGCAGAATAAAACTTAAACGCTTCTCAACCTCTCTTTGGAATATTTCATCGATCTGAATAGAACCAATTGCTCTACCTGACATTTTGGGTTAGCGCATAAGCCAGCAGATAGGAACTATGGTGGAAAACCCTGAACACAGTCAAGCTGCTCCAGCTCAGCAATTCTCTCTTCATTGCCGTTTCGGTCCCTGAAAGGTTTAACAGAACCGACCTTGAGGACGGAGACATCCTGATTGCTAGATTTAGCATGCTCGGCTCTGCTTATGTCGCAAAGCATGGGACCTACTGTTGTACCGCCTCCCGCATCACAAACCATTAGGACATTGCCCTGTCGTACTCCATCTAGTTCCTTTGAAGCCCCTACGGCACAATGATCTTTCCACTTCCTTGCTGTATGCACTGCCGCTGCTTCTGCCTCTGTCAATTCGATTTTAACCGAATGTTGTTCGCTCTTTCCAAAGCCAGCTTTCCTGATAATATCCTCAAATGTCTTAACCACGTCAATACGGCTATTCCATGTTGTCGGCACACTAAAACTGTACACTACGCGAGCTGCTTCCCAGTCTTTTAGATGGAAGTATTTAGTCATGTATGCAACGATATACTCGTATAATTTCGTCAAGAAATCTTCGAACCACATTTTTACATCGTCGTATGTCGGTATTAGGTCTAAGTCTTCAACGTTACAAGTCTCAGACAATTTCTCGAGAAATAGAGGGTCAAGAAAGAGTTTGAATCTATCCCGCACAGCCATTCCAGGTCTAATCTCAGCAGGCGCTGGAGATTCAAAGCCCCAATCGATGCGTTTTCTACCTGCTCGATAAGTGACGGCAGTTGGGACCTTTTTTTCGACATGAATACGCCGAGGGCTTGGCCAATTGTTGATAACTCGTGGCTCCGGCCAATCAAGAGTAGAGAATGCGACTCCTACGACGATTCTGTCTCAGTACGACCCCCAACAACAAAAGACAATAAAAAACAATCAAAGATATCAAATTTGAAGCCTCACGGCTACGTACCGGTGTATGTCATACCAAACTCGACTCCGATAATGATCAATTCAGGGGGTATGTCTTGCATGTCGAACCCCGCCTTCTCTGGTGGCATTAGTGTATGCGTGCCTCCGGGTAGTAGCTACGGGCATGACATTCAATGGGAGATACTTCTTGGAAATGAATCATTCCATTACAGGGATTCTTCTTCTTGAAATGCCCATATTCCAAAGTACGTGATTCCAAATGCAATGCCACGTCGCACACACCTTGTTCGATTATCAACGTAATCTACGGAGGGGTAAATGGTATATTGCTTCTTTTCTTGTACACTTCAAGCTAATGCAAGATGCAAGAAATGAGGAAATAGGTCTACAACCCGAGGCATTTGTTCCGAGACCTCCGGGCTATGCGCTGAGACCCGTTACAGGATATACTTTTGCCTTGAGTATATCGCTAGGAAACTTGCTGATTGTCTAGTTATGAAAGGTTGGGCTATCGTAAAGGTTGGGCCCGAACAGCTCCCAAAAATCAACCGTTATCTCAAGAACCCTGGAGTTGTATCGTGGCTAGACGACACTGGTCGTGGTTTGTGGATGGCCAGCGGAGTCAACTTGACCGCGAAGGTGATGAAGTCAACATGCAGCCCAGTGCCCGATAATGCTTGGGTAGAATGCTGGTCCCCGCGCTAACCCAAACTCTCAGCCCCGCCTTTTGGGAGTGGTTTTTTAACGTACCTTACGTTTTGGATTTGAGCTTTCTTCTGCTTAGAGCTTCCTTTTAGGAAGCCTGATAGTTTTGGGAGTCGCTGTTATCAGAGTGTATGCACACTCGCTCTCATTTTCTTTATAGAGGTTTTTTTTTTTCAATATTGCGAGGCCGTAACTGCCTCAATTGCTTCTGAGAGATGCAAAATATACTCAAACACCGTTTACACTGTATTAAGGCCTCTAGTAGTGTAGTGGAAGATTGCAGCGGATCGTAGTACAGGGTGTACGTGTCCCCACTGTGCGCGCGCGGCGGGCATCTAATTTCGCTACATCTGCAGCTAAATTAGTATGTAGAGCTAGCAGGAAGGAGTGTAGTATGTGGCTAGAGCTTAAGCCACAAACCACCTTAAATCTAGAGCTCGAATTTAAAGCAATTCGCGACTTCTTTCCCTTACCGAAAGTCGTGATATTTATTCCAGATCGTGGTGTATTACGAGTCTGGGCCGGCTCATGCACGCGACTGGTACCATAATACTTTTGATTCTGGTGTTCGCGCACAGTCCGCCTCTCGTAGGACACCACCAGGCCTATATTTTGTGGGTGGAGCTGGTGAACCGAGCGTCTGCAGGGGTGGAAGTGGCTTGTGTTTCCACCCAATACTCTTTAGTATTTAAACTCGGATGGGTTTATTATAAGTAAGGTGCCTTAAAGAAGAACGAGGTAAATGTTAAGAAGGCTCCATTACAGATAATTGTTGATAAAAATTAAAGGATTAAGTTAAGGAAATAACAAAGAGTTAGCTTTTCAATATGTATAAACAGGGTATATAATTGGAGTATTGAATTGTGGGTACACTCACAGGGGCCCCTTGCTGCTTACGCCCCACCCACAAAATATAGGCCTGATACCATAGTCAGCTGATGGCAATTAGGCGAAATTACAAGGGGGTACCACGAACGGGGCAGACGCTCTCCCTGCTAGTATGTTTTCATAATAAGTGAACCCTTGCAAAATGGTTGGGCTGTATTATTCTGCTAGCATACTAGCAGGGAGGGCGTCTGCCCTGTACGTGTTACCCCCTTGTAAATGTGTGCCGAATTCGAAACCTGCGGAAGGGGGTGGAAGCTGGTCATGCACATAGCTGTATCTGGCACACTGGCGCATCCGGTTGAAAGCGCCTTTTTAGTGCTGCCGATCGTTCGGAGAACGCCGCATGTTTTACTAGTTAAAATGGGGTAAATCTCCAGCGTGCTTAAAAAAACGCCTATATTAAAATCAAATGAAGCTTTTTAAATTAGAAGATTGTAAGGGATTTTGCGTATATACTAATTTCCATAGAGGAGTAATTAAGTAATCGTTAAATTAGCAAACGAGTGTCTAATTCCTTCTTTTAAGCTCTTACCTAAATCTACTTAGTTATGCCCCTTTTGGCTGCAATTACATCGCATTATCCCTTAACCCACGGAGTAGGTGGTCCGTGCAGAACACCGAATTTAAACTACGCGAAAAGTCGACCGCGTTGATCCAACCGGCCGATTCCCATCGATAACGCGTGGACGAATTTCAGCGGGTTAAGGGATAGATGCAATAAGTCGGTATAAATCTTCTTATATGATCTTATCCTACTCCTCCCGAATTATCTATTATATATGCTCCTTCATATAAGGCTTATCGCGACACTAGGTAATTCGCTCCTTTATTATCTTCTAAAGAGCCTTAAAGAGACGTACGAGTCCTTCTATAAAGGGAATACATTAGGTGTCGTAAATTTATTTAATAGTATATAATTAAGAAGAGCCGTATTACGACCTTACTGGGAGAGCGCCTAATGCAATCGCAACGCCTTTAACCTTGTTTTCTTCAGCTCTGTAATGTTATTCGAATATTTCTATTTGGTATCGGCGATCGATCTACATACGGCTAGTAGAAGGCTTGATCGACACGCGCTTTCAACCGGATGTGCCAGGGTGGTGTGCACACTCCTGTCAACTCCGGTCGTTAGCGCAGCCACGTCTGCACGGCCTTTTTGAAGGGGAAGTTTTGGTCTTTTTGCTGTTTAAGGGAAAGGTAACGGTCGGGTTCCCTGACGCACGGGCCCGTCACCTAACATATCCCTTCCGCCAGTAGCGTCCTCCGAGAGGCGGACCGTACGCAAACACCGGAATCAAAAGTACGCGTATCACGGAGCCTCGATCCTATCGATTCTATCGGCCAGCTCTTATCGACGAAATGTAACTGCGGAAGGGATAAAGCCTTATTAATTTTAAGAAGAACTTCGCAATTATATATAAGCTAATATAATAATTAAACGGCTTTACTTTTAAAGCTTTACTAATACTAAGTAATACTTAGAGGATAAGCTCTGCTTAAAAGCTTTACTATATATTTTTCTTATTTTATTTAAAGCCTTAGGGCTAGCTCCTCCTTACTCTCTATTAAAGCTTTATATATTAGAGTCTTTAGCAACTAGAGACTCTTAGCGTACAGCTAGCCTCGTAATCTAGAGGAGTTACGCCTTACGCTGTAGAACTTTTACCATTTTCTATTTTAGTAGTAAATAAAAGTATTAAGCTTCCTTATTACTATACTCTTTCATAGCTCCTAGATTACTTAGGATCTTATTAAGCTACGTCTATAGTAAAATAGGTAGTTTATATTGAGAAAACTGGAAACTGGTAAGGGTTAGCCTATTGTACCTCTAGCAGGATACGCCGATCTGCTTATATATAGTAATGTATCCCACTCCACGTCGCCATACAGCCAAAAAGACAGAGAGTAATCGCGCACTTACGCGACTCTTGCAGGATCTAATATATATACTCTTATATATACACTTCTCCGCGCTAGCCCGGAGTACTATTAACTAGAATTAAACTCGAGTTAAGTCTAAGTCAAGCTAAAATTAAGTATAAAAAAATATTAAAAAACATATAAGGCAAGTTATAGCTCTATTATTAGCTTTTAAACAAGAAGAAAAATTAAGCAAGATTAGTTAAACCTTAAATACTAAGTTTTTTATAATTACATTACTAAAAGTAATGTATACTTTAAAGGAATTAAAAGAATATTTAGTTAAAATCGTAAAAAGTTGCCCGGGGCGCTTTTAGCTAGCTATGACCCATTTTAGTAACTGTATATTAAGTTGGTTACTATACACGAGTAGGAGATTAACGACCATATTTATACTTAAGCTTTATATAAAAGGAGATAGACAACCGATCGCTAAGGGAGACGGTACTAGTAACAATTAAAATCGCTAAGTAGGTAGGTAACTAGAGGGACTACCTATAGAGGCAGGAGCAGAGCGTTTAGAGCCTTATAATACCACGATTTAGAACACGTATCACGACTTCTAGTGAGGAAGAGGAGTTCAGAATAGCTTCAAAATTAAGCCCAGAGCTCCGAATTCGAGGTGGGTCGCGGCTCAAGCCCTGACCACGTACTACACCCCTTCCTGCTAGCTCTACATACTAATTTAGCTGCAGACGTAGCGAAATTAGATGTGTGTGTTGGGCCCACACGGGGCGAATCTCACATAGGCTGTATATTTCTCCATGCCCAAGGCCACTAGCGGTCACCCCACAATCTATATAGCGGGGTGAGAACACTGCATAAAACTCCGATTGAGCCTTATATAGATAAGAAAAGCGACATTGCGAACAAGGCTCGCAGTTCTTGGATAAATCGACAAAGTACTCCACGCATAGCTTATGACTATAAAGCAAACATTTCTAGACGAGTTTTATAGGATCAGTTGATATATTTCCGGTTATTAGATGCATGCCATACCGCTGAAGTGTCCATGTTGATATAGCACTCATGTGGCTTGCCTATGTGTAACATCCCCAGCAACCCCGGTCTTTGTACACCGCACATTGCACATCCCGGGACGACACAGCTTAAATTGAACGTTGCCCAATAATAATAAAAAATCGTAGCATTCGTTCAGTTCATATTATTTCCACAAATCTTCGCAAGACGATAGCCACACATATTGTTGCTCTCACTCAATTGTACTTACAGTTGCTTTATTCATACGTTCAATTGTATCTGTACAACTTCAGGAAGATTACAGTGATATGATGACAGGTCAGTGTAATCTCATGAATCCCTGAGGCTCCTAGGGGTATGGATTAAAGACTGAACCTTGCTTGCACACAGTTGGTACTGGTTCACGCGCGGGGTTCACTCTAAGATGGAAATGTGATGGGTAGCTCATCCAATTGTTGCTACGCAAGAGTCCCTGGGACACCCTTAGAAGGTGTCGATCGGAAGATCAAAAGATAAAGGATGAGGATTCTACCTATTCAAACTGGCTCCAAGGAACCTTATATATACACGGGGAAGGTGTAGGCAATAAGAAGAGGGGAGGGGGGTACCTGCTGGAACAGGGTGATATGCAACAACCCGATTTTGGTGCTTGTGTTCACTGACTTCACTGTTACATTATCTCTTTTCATCCTATGAAGAGTAACCTGGTTTGCCTATCCCCTGCAACGGTACAATCTAATAGCAGGACGCTACCGTTGCATAGAATATACCTGCAAAAGTCGCCCTTACTTAATCGCTCAATCACCACCTCTCTACTATTACAGACACAACCCCTCAAAGAGGCATACATGCCTTTCTATATAAGGGAGCGCGTTAAGTACCGTCAATATTATTTCAGAGACACAAAATCGGGGAGAGCCTCATCACAACCTTACTAGGTGGGCACCTCATGCGATCGCGAAGCGTGTAACCTCATTTGCTTCAGCCCTACAATCACGACTTAAGATTGTTCGGATATTTCCATTAACCCCGGCGACCAATCTACGTGCGGCTAATAGAAGGCTTGGTCAACACGCCTCCCAACCGGATGGGCCGAGACGTGTAGAAAGGTGGCGATTTGATCGCTGACTCGTCTGAAGCTATTACGTTGAACGTTACGTCCTCCTTTCCCCTTGTTTCCGCCGGAGTCCTGTCAATTAACCCTTTCGGCAACGCCTCCGATGTAATTAAAAAGGTCATTGCCGTTGATTCCGTCTTAAAGGCTTCTGGAATAAGCATTTGATCGTCAAGGTCCATGCCGTTAACTGGTTAAGGAACTCTCTGAGGCCTCTTCTTCAATCAATTGCCTTCGGCCCCCCTTCTAGCGACATTTAAATTTGCTACGCGCATCCAATTTCGCCAACTGTACGTAGCGAACGGCTGTGGCTACACGCAAGGACCTCTTTTGGTTGCCCTGGAGAATCGCCTTATTATTATCCCAGCTGCAGAGCTCCTTCTATACCTTTTAGTCATTTTTATAGCTATTATACTTACTTTTAAGCTGCCGTATAGTAATTGGATATTAAGTCTCTGCATGCGCGGCGTCCAGAGCTATCCGCCATCCTTCCTTCTTATACGAGCTATCTGCGCGGAGCCCTTGCCGAACGGCCTCTACCGGGCCTTTAACTATAGCTTCTTCCATTTCAAAAGTCCAGTTAATACGCTGCTTCTTTGGAGTTGCTTGGTGAGCTGCGGGCTATATACAAAAGGGCGGAGGACGCGAAGAACGCAGTGTATGCATACTAGCAGCAGGAGCAGGGGTGGCAGTCGTTGGCGGCATAGTAAGACACTAAATAAGGAGCTGGTAATAAAGGATCGGTAGTACGTACGTTTTGGCAGAGGATTAATCAATGCAGGCAGAAGACGTCACTAATTTTAAGCCTGGTGAAAGCACGGATCAACGTCAGATTGAAAAAGCTCCAGATTGCAACCAAACACGCCCTAATTACATATCGGACGGCTTACGGTGGAGAAAGATTGTGGCTGTGCAGTGCATTTGAGAAGGGGCGAGAGGCTGCACTGATTATGGGCTGTGGTGGTTCAAAGGAAGCGGCCAATGAACCAGGTATACCCATGCAACCTGTGAGAGCATCAACAGCTCGACCTCGCACTTCGAATCGACCTCCCACCAGCCAGAATCGACCTGCCTCTAAGCGGCCTCCCTCTTCTCAACGACCCTCATCTTCTAAGCGGCCTTCGTCTAGTTCAGCTAGGCCCCCCACTGGCTCTAAACGACCTTCCTCCAGCCAGAGGCCTTCTTCCAGTTCCAGACGAACCGGCTCCGCCCAGGGAGGACGCACCCGACCAAAGTCAAGCTATCAGGGGCAGCCAACAATCTACGAGGACCACGTGCCCGAGGACAACGACATCACTCAGGGCATAATAGTGCTCTGTACACTCATAGATCAGCACGCAGAGCGCTTTTATGCCGCACAGTATTCACCCTATGTTCGTCGAACCATAGGTGAGGCCCTGGCCAACCATATATCGGTTGGCGATAGTAACGGTACAGCTCCGCATATACCCTCCCATTGACTTCGTTTGGTCTTACATGTAAACACTAGTAAGCGTTGTCATAAGCGACCTTGCCGAAAAGCTTGGGTCTTATGCCTCAGATCCTGCAGATGATCGACGTGAAGACCATGTTGAGCGAATGTGCACATCTGCCGACAGAATTCAACACATGGTACAAAGGCACCCGTCAGATTGGAGCTTTGGACGATTTGACCAGGGCGTATGGTTTCCAAGCGTCTACCAGGATGGAGATGTCGTTAAGGGCCCGGATTGTGATTAAGGGTGCGTTCGGTTGAAATCTGGAGGCCTCAGATTCAGCTCAGAATGATTTTGCCTGCACAGCTCAAAAATTCGATGTTCCTCTCACCGCTCGAAGAACGCCAGAATTGCACGCTAAAAGAACACTGAAAGTTGGCAATTTTACCGTATGAAGCTTCTGAACTGAAGGTCTTGGCGTCAGTTCAATATGGAGGTCTGGAGCCTTGCGTACAAGCCACGAACACGTGTACAAATTTGGACAAACGCGTCCTTTTCTGCTGGACTTTCAGTTCAGAATTGATCTGAAGTTTTGCAACCGAACGCACCCTAATATAGGTTAGTAGCTAATCACTCGAGACGGTCATAGCATTCTAATTGTACACAGGAAGATGTTTCCATTTCCATTTGCAGTTCTCATTAATGTGCGCTTTAATATGTAATAAATTAGCTCCTGGCGAGATCACCTAAAATTATAAATGGTTGAGGTGTTATATATATTTGTATTTTGAGGGAATGAGCTTTTGTATATAGCTCAGAGCTCTGTGTACATACATAGGCCCGGACCATATATAGTAAATACGTTACTCTTTAGTTCGCTTATGCAAGACGTTTTGTAACCGACTACCGGTACCCTGCATATCACCACTGACTCACCAGCGTATCACCCTGTTTCACTACTTACCCCTTGACTCGCTCACCGACTCGGTCACTGACTCAGTCAATTACCCCTTATTTCCTACGCCTTCTTCATGTATATATACCACTTGATTTCCATAGATTTACAATCAAGTCGCTCGTTCAATTCCCACACACTGCAAAAGCTTACACGTTTTCATAGCTTCGCGGCTTTCAGGCTATAATTTGGATATCGGTCTGCTACACTACGGTTTCTCCGCACTTAAAAGCCAAATTAATGAGGAAATAGAATTAACGCGCAAAGTAAGAAGGCCGGAGAGAACATTGGACGGAACGTTGGACAGAAATTGGTAAACATGATTTAATAAAACGAAAGGTTAGAGTTGGAGGTAGATCTGGTCCATGAAGTTCAGCATAAAGTCCTCAATCCAATTTTATTCGTAAAGTGCAGACATCCTGATGCCCGCTCATCATATCCACCCGGACAAAAGAGACAAACATCCACCCAAAACAGTATTTGCTCGCAAAAGACTTCCCCATCAACTTATCGAGCATTTTGGAGGACGCTGTTCAGCAACCAGGCGTGCAAGTCGGTATTCGTACGGCGATTCCTAACGGCTAGAGGTATCGCGCGCCCAGTGATGGCGGCAGCCCTATGTATCCTACGAGGGTATGGTGGTTGGAAACCATGGTGTCCTCCCTGTGCAGCGGCGATCCGGCGCGGGGTTGGGCTCCGGTGGCTGTCGTCTGCTGCGCGAGAAGATCTACGTTAGCCTGACGGGTTCATCCTTGCGCATGAAGAGAGAAACAAGAAATGGATTGGACAAACCTGGATGTTCCCAAGGTGCATCTGCGATCTGTCTTGACGGCGGAAGTCTATCTAACTCCATCCACGACGACACATGTCCGTACCCACGATTCTGCATCTCTATCAAACCCGAGCGAATATGTGACAACGTCAAGTGACGTTGAAGGATCGCGCCTTTGTAGGACTCTGCGATTCCCCGCTTTTTAAACATCCATCTTATCCGTCTTCGCGCCGCAAGGTTCTCCATCCCCTTCGTTACTTTATTTGCCTTCACCAGTAAAGCCTCCATCCGACAGATCTCGTTCGAAATCCATATCTTGTCGCTTCTAGTTAGGTGGCAGGCCACGGGTTCTCTGAGTTTGTTCTTCAACTCGGAGACGAGGTCAGTGGCAGAAGCGACGATATCCTCGAAGGCGCTGATTTCTTCGTGAGCGTACCTAAACCTGCACCCGTAGTCGATCAACGCTAGAGTGGAAACAAAGAGGCTAACCGGATCCGGAGGATTCATCATGGATCCTAAAGAATGTCTGGCTGACGATCAATCAGTACGGAGGATCTAGCGCCAGTGGGGTCTACAGGTGCTTCGACGGCGCAGCTTAGCTGCGAGACGGAAGAGGTTCTTATGTAGGACAAAGGAGTTCGTCAGACACGTCCTGCTAGTTTTGAGGCTCTTACGTTGAGGCGGCCGCTGCTACGTGGCCCGACATAATGATGGCTATCTCCATCGTCTAGGGCTGGCATCGGTGTGTATGTGCCGGTGAGAGCAATGTATCGCTTAGAAGATGTCCTACGGGCCTGGCCGAGGCTGCGATGGAATGCATCATCGGAAACACTTTTTGAGCACACAAAAGCGATGTGGATGAGGGTACGGAAGTCGGGGAACTATTGACTGAAGATAGTTAGACTATACTGTTTTAAGTTTAGCGGTACTGCTGCGACACAGCGCCTGCAGGGTTGGAAGATGTACAGCCAGTGACAGCATTACAACACTTTTTCGAAGTATCTAAGTATAAACTGCCATAGCCGCGGAGGGTCGCCAAGAGCTCTCTTGGGCAGCTGCCAGTTCCAGTTGCCTTCTTATATTCACCGATTTGACATGTGAGCTGGCATCACCCTTCGTTCAGCGCCTCGGGGCGCTTTGTGCCATAAGTTTTCAGGACGCCACTGTAAGTTTTTCCACGGGCATCTGGTGTACAAAGTAGCCCAATAGACCTTTCCGTATACGTTTCAGAAAGAACAAGGCAGTTAATATATTGTCGGTGTGTCTCAAATATGTTCAGTATCTGTCACTGAACGCTTCCTGTAGGATGTCAGAAGCCGATCCACATCGCAGCTATCGCGTGGCAGCAGCTAGACGAATAATCCTCTCCGGAGGCATATTGCCACATGACTCTGCATCACCTCATGAGCCGCCTCGGAGACCTTCTCAGCACCCGACTGCCTGGTTTCTGGACAGAGCCGCCGGTGGAAGAGTTGGTTTCCGGTTTCCATGTCAAAGAAGCTCTGGAGCTCTACGCGGCACTGAGCCACTCGCCGTATACGGAATGGAAATTTCTTTGATAGCATCACTCCAGTTACAGCTCGTCACGAGTTGGGTATCAGTGTAGGTTAACATATATCAATTAATTTTAGGCTACCAGAGCGACGGCCGCCCTTTTAGTATTTCTGGGGGCAAACATTGCCTTTTCATATGAATAGTAACGCCATTTTACAAGAATATCGCTGCGTTTGCCTACACCAACCAAATCGTTGAATGTGACCATTTCTTTATCCGAGGACATGGCCCGGGGCAAATTGCAACTGATGACCGTTGATTCTGACCGCCGCTCAGGGCAATGCGATTACACTCTGCGACTGCCACATTGCCCCATTCTCGACAGGGAGCCAATTGGCTCTTTACTATGCAGTCATCATTCTATAATCTTCCGTCCTTTTTGGCGAATCGGGTGTTATTATCTCATATGGAATAATGAAAGCATAGTAGTAGAGTACGTACACCAGATAGAGTGCCCAAGAAGTACGCCACGGAGATGAGCTGCAGCAAGAGCCCTG
>Ga0307515_10007686_pt1 | contig 21232 bp, 24 predicted proteins | sample 17_EM_MG_FD_194513 | JGI IMG/M metagenome (GOLD analysis project Ga0307515, IMG submission 194513) | Populus trichocarpa ectomycorrhiza microbial communities from riparian zone in the Pacific Northwest, United States - 17_EM | ecosystem: Host-associated > Plants > Roots > Unclassified | place...
GAGTTGATCTTCTTCGTAGGGGCCCCCGAGCCCTAAGAACGGGCGACTGGGAAAAAATGAGTAGCATGGACCCCCAGAGGGTGGATTCACACACGCTTGGAGAACCTCTGAAAAGGTCCACAGCTTCATATAGAAGCGTTTGGAAAAGACTTTCTTGGTCCACTTAAGGTGTGGCTCACGAGGAGATGCTGCTTCGACGACGAAGAAGGGCATTCCCCAGAGGAACACTGGCGCGGGTTTCGTAAGGATCTGGTTTAAGTCGACGAGAACCCAAATCCTGCTGAGGCTGGAACGTGGGAATTTTAACTCGAGATGGGCGTCGATGTCGTCGAGGAGTTGAAATTGGGAGACGCCGTGTTCGTGGAAGAGCATCGCGCGGCCTTTCCAGAACTGGTACACCGTGGGAAGCCCGAGTGTGAGCCGCCGCCTGAGGAGCCAAATCAAAAAGACAGATTTTCCTGATTAAAGATTAGGTTCTGTAGATGGTTGAGCGAGGAGTGGCACACCGATTCCAGGTTGTCCGGTAACAACAAATGCCTCAATATTGGCTGCGTTTGCCGACAGAACCGCTCGCTCGGTCTCCTCGTATTCGGAGCGTACCAAGATCCGTCCACTTTCCAAATTATAGAGATCAACGATGTCTTGAGGGATTTCCACGATCGGGCGGGCGGCGGGGGCCGCTTCGGGATGAGGTTTGTCGTCGGGAAGGGGTTCGTCATCGGGAAGGAGTTTGTCATCGGGAAGGGCCTCGGCATCGGGAAGGACCTCGGCATCGGGGAGGGGTTTCCCATCTCCCTGCACCTTCGCGGTGGGTAGATTTTGTTTCCATAGAGATTCTTTGAACGCAGTCCAGACGGAAAGATCGGGGAGTCCAGGTGGAGAGAAAACCCCATCTCTGATGAGCTTGTCGATTTTGAGTTGCTGATTGGGGGCGAGTGTGGCGAGATGCTCGAGCGACATGGTGGATGAGGAGAGAGGGATAATCGTGTGGATTTAAGATGGGTTCGGCAATTAGCAAGACACCACATGGCTAGCGTTGGAGGCAGTTGCTCAGCGGGGGATCTGCCGGGCAAATGGCAGTTGGTGGCAGAGGTGGCAAAAGAAAAAAATGATTCGTTTTTTCCCGGTAGCACCACTAATCTACGTATTCTACCTTCTAGACCATCTGGTAGCCCCGTAGAATATCAGCAGGATCCCAGGCCCCAGGTTGCTCGACCCGATCATGAATCGTCGGTTCCTCCCTCACCAATTGCGGTGCAACCCCTTTCCGTATCACGCCAATCTCTTTGAGATTGTACACCTCGTCAAGTTCTGCAGTAGGAGGGGTGGTTTCGCCAGGAAGCGACCTGACTTGCTGCTGGGTTATGTCTTGAGGATCGGATGGTCGCGACTGAAGCCGGGCAAATTCGGCTTCAAATTCCTCAACCGTGATATCCTCGAGGCCCCCATCTCAATGTCTTCTTCGCCTCCCTCGTTCCCGGGCGTCAGAGGTGACTGGAAAGTCCAATTTCTCAGAGTTTTTGGCCGCCGGCTATCTGAGGTGTATGCGTGGCGAGATGGAGGGATCCAAATTATGAAATACGAGCTCTAGCCTAGACTTAGCCGAGCGGGAGCTTAACACATACTGCCACCATCTGCCGACCCCCATTTTCACGCGTGCCAACCGCCACCCTGGCAAAACAACACTACACATGGCTCACGATTGCTCATTCACTCCACGCCAGATGCGCGTTGCGCTCAAAAAACTTTGCTTCTCGTTCACATTTCCCCAGCATGTCGATTGACCTAAGTTTGAGCTGCATCCGCCTCCTTCCCTCACACCTCCCGACCTACGGGTGACAAATACGCCACACCGCGGGGACCAACGGCGAAGTCAGCGTCTCTGCTCTCCACTTCTCCATCCCCCAACCCTCCAAGCCCCCACTTTCCGTCGACCGATTCAACGGTCCACATCTCTCATCTATACGAGACTCGATCGTCATCAACAGCAAGCCTGCCGCCCCGTACGATCAAGTCCGGGGTGTGGTCGAAAGGCTGAATCAGGAACTCGGAGCCCATGTCTCGAGGTCTTGCTGAGCACTGCGATGACGATATTCAAGGAGCTGAAGTTGGATATTGTGGTTATGGAAGCCAGTATGGATGGGAGGCTGGACGCGACCAACGCAATACCCGGTGATGCCGTTGTCGTGTCTACTCTGACCAGCGTTGGTTTGGATCATCAAGACCTCTTCGGAAATATGGTAGCAAAGATCGCGAGAGAGAAGGTGGGGATTGCGAGAAGAGGGAAGCCGTTCGTGTTGGGGAGGCAAAGATTCCCCGAGGTTGAGGAGGCTGTCGGGAGCACTGTACTGGGGGACAATATCCAAGGACATCGCGTCCGAGCCGTCGACCCCGTTGGGCTCCCGTGGTCCCGCACCTGTCCTCATACCGCCGCCCTGCTTTTCTGAATCACTCAAAGGGAAACTGCCCCTTCATGGTTCGCACCGGCTGTCAAATCTAGGAGTCGCCTTGACAATCGTCTCCGAGCTTCTCACGCACCCCAGAGACGTTTGCCGCTGGACTCGCGAAAACGAGTTGGCCAGGCCGAGTCTCGTTCCACACTTTGCCCAACCGGAAGAACATTCCCGTTGACGGAGCTCGCAACCAGGGTTCCTCCCGAACGCTCACGGATTTCATTACTACCCTTTTGCCCGATCTATCCGCCACAAACGATTCGTCCAATTTAACCTATCCGCTCGGGCTATCCCCCTCCCCGCCCAAACAACCCCTCGACACTTCTCTCCCTCCCTTTCGTCGCGGTCATATCACAATGCGAGAGTAAACATTACGGCTCTCGAGTTCTCCCCTCCCGATGACACGCCCTGGGTGAAAGCTGAGACACCTTGGATGATCTACAATGCTGTCAAAACTCATTGCCCATGCGCCAGGTTTTGGGCACCCAGCGAAGGAATGAATGGCTTATCTGATGCGCCGGATTGGGCATCTGACGTCTTCGGGGGTGATGGGCTGGTTGTACTTGCGGGTAACCTCTACCTGGTTACCGGCTTTTGTCGTTTCATAGGACCGAGGTCATAATGCACTCTGATCCTCACCACCCTCGTCTTAGCTTCTAGGTATTCGCGAGACATCTCTTGCTGAAGTGAGCCCAAATTTTGTTCAGGTGTAAAAGACGAACTGCCACGCGATTGCTCGAAAGTATACCAGCCTTCCTGTTCTTATCCGAAACGGAGAGTCCGGTCGCAATCGCCACGGGGAATGACGGTGATGATATCCTACGTACCTGGATTTTGCAGAGCGTACCTTTTCATCCACCAGCTCTGTACGGTCGCTAGCGAGATTCAAGACGGTGACCTTCCCTCAGATCGTGGGATCCTAAGGGGAATACCTCCTAGCGGTCGTCAACGCATCCAAACCTTCTATCCTGACCGTAAGCGCATGTAAGTTCGGACAAGCATCCTTGTTCAACTGTGGGAGCCAATGGCCGTGGAAGGTCGGATCCGCCGCCGCACCCGAAGGTGCGGCGATGGTTTCAGGTGTGCGAGAGATAGTACCTTCGGTGACGATTTGCAGTTCGCCCATGCTTCGGTGCAAGGGGAGCAAAGGTGGTGATAGTTTTTGTCCTGCCTTGTGGGTGAACCCAGTCGGATCGCGTTCATCGGATCGCTGGGTGTCCCTGAAACATATGTGGGGATAACCGTTCGGAGAAGCGGCGACCCTGTTGTTGTAACTTACAAGGCCTCTGCCTCTGAGAGAGGCAAGGTTCTCACTCCCTTACGTCGCGACCTCGAGGTACATATAGATGGTCTTGGCAATCAAGCGCGTCGATTTGCTAGGGGCTTGATAAGTTGGTGATCCCCCATGCGGCACATCGGAACAACCGAGAATTTATCGCGGTAATTATGCATAATGCATTAGTGCATTAGAATCCCAAATGTTCGTAGATACTGGCAGTAAAGAACGCGAAGAGAATACATGGCTACTATGATGCTGATGTCCAAAGCTCGAATGAAACACAGCGGAGAGTTGAGGACAGAAAGGGGATGCACGAGTGGGGAAAGGAAAGGTTGGTGGTAAGTCACTCTAACTCCAGAATCACAGCCTCTGGTAGTTGACCAGGCAACAACGCAAGAAACCGCCTGCCCCACATCCTTTGCCGCTCATCCGACCTCCATTGGGGAGGCAGCCAAAATAGTCGCTTCCCACCGGGGCTGAGTATCCACCGACCATCCATGAGTTGGTACCCACGAGAAGACTGCCAGGGGAATCCATCTGGTCGGTGGTCAGTCGATCCTAGACGTTCCAGCTTGATGATGTCGGATTTGCTATCTTCCACGAGTTCCCACCTATCTACTTCACCGTCGTCTCCCACACACCAGACTTCGCGCCCGTCTGGAGTGAACCAAGGAGTGAGAGACCCACTTTGATTCCGGTCTGCAGTTACAGTCCCAAGGTGCTGTCCGGTAGACACACCGTAAAGCCACAAATTAGACATGGGGTTGCCGTCGTCGTCTGTCACCGCCTTCGCGACGGCAATGTGGTGCAAGTCGGGGGACACTGATATGCCTGATCCTGACAGACGAATACCATGACCGTCGTGATCGATCATTGGGATCCGAATGCTGTCGGTAAAGTCCACCTCGAGGTTTGGAATATGATCCTCTGTAGGCAGGTTCCAAGTCATAACCTCTTTGTCACGGACAGCGACAATGCTGCTCCCAGTAACCCCCAGACCATAAACCTTCAGATACGCCTTGATGATCAGTTGTGAGATGCCAGACTTGAGGTCCAGAACTGTAATCGTCTCGCCCTCCTTCCGCATGACCGCTGCCAACGTTTCATTTGGGGAGAATCTCAGAATAAAATCGTCGTCGATCCTCCGCTGAATTATATCCGTATGAGTGGCGAGGGGGGTGGTGGAATCTATTATATGCCATAGCTGGACCGCGGAACTACCGAATGCGACGACCGACCCTCCGTTTGGGGAGAAAAGTGGCCTGGTAGCCCCAAATTTGGATATGAGATTTTGATAAAGGACATAGCCAGTGTGAGACTCCCTCCATAGACTAATATCCCCTTCCGAAGTCCGAATGTTACATGCGAAAAAGCGGCCATCAGGGGAGAAAGACGCGTTCCTGGTGTCGTTGACGACTTCCCAAGAATCTAGGAGGAATCTGGAATTTCGACTATCCCATACGGAAACCCTCCTTGGAAAAACGAGGGCGGGCCGGGGGAGGGTGGGGTGGGCCAAAAGAAAGTCTGCGTGGCCATAGCCGCGAGGGATAGACAGAGTCCCAACCTTCGTCGGTGCGTGCGTTGAGGCGAATCCGGCTTCCCATATGGTGATGGATCTTGAGGTCTTGGTAGCGAATCGTATACGTTCACCATGGGTCCAAATTCCACCCCCGACCAGAACTTTGATGACTGGATGGGAACATATGCGTGTGCCGGAGAGGGCATTGTAAGTGTGGATGGTGGCATCGTCGAAACTGTAGATGACGGGATTGTTGGAACTGTAGATTAAAACCCCAAACATTGTTCCACACAGAGAATACGTGATTGGATTGTAATGGCGCCCTTCCTCTGCGGAGATGGCACTGGCTAGAACACCCGTCTGAAGGTCCCAACTGATGAGGTCCCACCGAGCACGTTCACCCGGCACAGAACCAAACCACGTTAGCAGACGACCATCCGGGGAGAAAATGAGCTGGTGACCAGAACCCAGATCACCCGTTGGAAAGTCGAGGATGGTGAGACGCGCGAGAGTCGCCGCATCCAGAATCTCTACCGTCGGAGGATGTCCGCCTCTGGAAATCGCGACGAACCTACTGCACGGCGACCACGCGGCAGCATCAACATTGTTGACGAACCACACGGTTGCGGTACTTTGGTCCCATGAAGTCGGCAGCCCATGCACAATTCTTGCCAAGGGACAGGTATGCGATTCGTACAATCCTCGCACGAGCGATTCTCGGGGGGATAGTGGGAGGGCTGAGTGGTAGATATGTGGGGAGGATGTGCTGATGACCTCGAAGAATCCGGTTACGAAACGGAAACAGTCATTGACGAGGTCAAGAGCCTGCGACACCTGGATCCAGTCTCGGTGAGTTTTGGCAGAATGTCAACCATAGAAACTCACCACACTTCCAACCGTCTCGTAGCCACTTCCAATGCATCAACTGCTTCCCTTGCTGCACCGAGGACGCTAAGCACCTCTAGCCAGAACAGAAACTTCTCCTCCAGGAAGCGATGTAGAGTAGATGTGACTGCTGGTGTGCAGACAACGCTTTCGTCAACGAGGTGTTTGTGCCACGAGTTGCAGGCATATCGCAAAGCGGGGTCCAGATATCGCTCGATCCTCTCGTCCAAGTCGTCGACCTCGGAGTTCATAACGGCATCCGGGAGCTTGCACATATTCTTCTCCAGGGTCCCATTCATTAGCTCCAGGCAGCCCACCAAAATTTCCTGATGGTGACCGGGAGGAGAGACACGAAACCTCTCGTTGATACACCGGGTTGGATCGATGATGAAGTCGGGGAAGGATTTATGGAAGGGTCGAACGGGGGAACCGACGCCCTCCAGGAGAAGGAGCGAGCCAGCCGACGATAGGAGGGGCACTACATCTTCGATATCGAAGCCCAGAAGCGCAGCAATAGCGGATGGAGAAAGTGGATTCGTGGCGAGGATCACAGTGCCAAGGACAGAACGGGCAATGCGGTCGTGCTCTGGGTCATTGCCGTCGAAAGCCTCCTGAAGGATTGAGGTGTAGAGTGAATCCAGGGTGGTGTCCGCCTTGAACTTGGTCTTCCCCTCGCGAGAACTCTCTGGTGACTGCAGAAGCCGGTCCAACTGCCTCTTGGGATTGCCGTTCTTGTGATCGACGAACTTGACAGTTGCCACCGCATATACAAACAGTCCTGCTGCCCTCTCACAAAGACAGTCCAGCTGCCCCTCTTTCGGCCACCCATCCAGCCCACTCCGACGTTTTGCGATTTCCAGAAAAGCGTGTTTGAGGAACCACCGAATGTCGTCGTTGACGAGGTTCAGTTCGACGTTGTGGAGGACGAACACGTTCGTTATTTCTGCTGGTAGATAGAGACGGAAGCCTTCCCGAATCCGTGGCTCCGGGCGACCAGTGATGAAGAATTTAACCTTCGGGATCTGGGATACAAACTGCCCAAGGACAGACAGGATCGCTGAAGCGGGCTCGTCGTCCTTACATTCGTCCAAAGCGTCGATCACGATCACCGTCGAAATGGCGGACTTCTCGAGGGGTTCAACGATCAATTTTTTCATCTGGTTATACAGGGGTTCGTAGGCGATTCCTGGATCTGATCGAACCAGCGGGATGAAGATTGATCGAAACTTGGTGTGCCTGCGCGCGAGCTGGACGGCGAGGGTGGGAAAGACGAAGCGGAGGTTGCTGCGGTCCTCGAAGTCTCGCGAACAGAAGAAGGAGGCACCAAGCTGACCGGCTGCGAATGCCCTCTCCGCGATCGTCTGGGCGATGGTGCTCTTCCCCGTTCCGGCCAACCCGTTCAGCCAGTAGACGCAAGGTTTGTCAAAATCCCTTGTCCAGAGTTCGATTTCGTCCAGGACGGCTCCACGGGTTCCTTTCAGACAACCATTGTGGTTGCCATGTCGATATTCAGCCGCCTGCGCACAGCGGAAATTATTGAGGGTGGCCGCTTCAGCTGTTGAAAGTCCATGTCAGCTACCCGTCGTAGGGAGCGGAAAACTTTCCAACCTGCGTCCTGCCGGGAGAGGTTACCGGGTTGTTTTGGATACGAAAGGGGAACACTCACTATCAGTTGATCGTAGATTGCCATTTGTTGCACCATCTGCTTCCTTGTCAACATCGAGAACGATGCCAAGGTCATAAACGAACCTGTTAGTCGGAGATGGTCTCCCGTAGATCCTCGATGAGCCCAGAAACCTCTTCGTCGTCCTGAATATGGTCAGCAAATTGCTGCAGCCTCGGCTTCTCAGACAGAGACTGCAGTTGTCCTCCGATGTCCTTGAACTTTCTGGAAGGAGTTGAGCACCGAGTCTAAAAGGGGGAGAATGACATACCGTAACAGTCCATCCCGGCGCCCCTTCTCCGCCACGTCATCCGTAGGTGTTCTGAAAATCGTCTCCAGCACAGTTACGCGTGAGCGGAGGTCTTGGATCTTTTTCCTGACGGCAACTGTTTCCTGTAGACGGGTTCATCAGGGTCGTATTTGAGCGAATGGTCGCAAACGAACTTCGTATTTCTCATAAATGGTGGAGATCGCACCCAGGGCGGCTTTGAGAGGACCGAATGCCTCTGCGGCCTCCTGTGCAACGTCAAAGAGAATGCCGCCGACCCCAAGCGCCGTGTTCATCCAGCCTCCCTTCGCATCTGGTAAACGTTAACAGGAAGCGGTCGCTACAACGGTATCGACACGTACCCCTCGACGCCTCTGATGGTTCGCCTCCTCCATCCCCAGTGTCACCAGTATCCCCCTCTGATGTGCAGGCGCATCGAGATATAAACATGGGCCCAAATCGCAAGCATTAGATGCGCTCACTTGTAGGATCGTTCCCATACTCAGTGCCACCGACCACAGCGCCTGGAGTCGAGACTTCCGTGACAACAAGCCTTTGATCTTCGTCCTTGTTCTCCTGAGATACGATCCGTAAAGCTTCGGTGTCCTTGTCTAACATCACAGCCGAATCAGTGCCATCCGCCTCCAAATCGCGATAGGAACGACTCTGCTCACTTTTGGTGTCCGTGGCCAGCTCTGCTCGAAATCCAAGTGGTCCAACAGCGATGTTAGAAAGGATCATCCCCAGAGAGATGTCTCGCTGGGGAGGTATGGGTGATTTCTTGGATTCTTTGTCGGACATGCGGTTCAGCCGTGTTCTGGAGGTAAGCGGGAAACCAAAGTAGTGGACCCACAACGCCAAAGTCGCCTTGTGAACGAGGCCTCCGCCGAAGTATACACCTCCACGATGACGAGGCGGCTGATCTGAGAGTTTTCTCTCTCGTCTCTCGCGCTTTGCTCGCACCACCCAGGCTCAATCATCGGAGCGGATTGACGTCCGACACATCCAGATTCAAGACCACATGAGTCTCGGAAACAAGAAATGCAAAGGCGGATCTCGTTGGACCTTGGTTGTGCCCAAGTTCCGTCCTACACACGAACTTTGTCGCTTTCTCTGGAATAATCGATAATCGCTGATATACCCGCAACAACTGGACCTGGCCCGTTTCCAATCGCCTCCCGTGTCGTAAAGACAGCTCTCCTCGCCACAATCGACCATCAAACACCGATAATACGCAAATCTCTTGACCATACACCTACTATCCCCCAGCAACCACGTACTCTAGTCACAGAACTCAGCAATAACAGTGCATGATCTCCCAACGATTGTGGATGTCACCGCTCCTTCGGATGTTGGCATCAAAACCCGATGAAGGCGAATTCATCGTCCAATACCCCTCACTCGAGGCCCTAGTGATTCGGGGCCGGGGCATCCGTGTCACTGAACTCCGTTCGCCATTGGCTTCCATAGGATCCAGGCTGCGGCAATTGGTCATCTCACGCGGCGGCCGGTTTGGATGGATCCCTGGATCGCATTGACAGGGTGGGGCACGAAGGATGGGTTCCATCGAACGCCTAACAAAGCTCCAGCCAATTCTAGCTCCTTTGCGACTCTCTTTGCTCCTACACCTCCATTTCGTGTTCTGCATGCAGATAGCCGCTCAGTCTCTGTATTTCGTTTTTGTTCGGTCCCACACGTTAATGTATTGCATGCACAACGTCGTCGTGCACGAAGGACGTAGTATAGGCTTAAAGCTCCCTCATTCCAAAAGTGGTTTGAGGGAGGCCAAACGTCGACCCTCAGCTTTCTCAAGGCATTTTACAACGTCCAGAGATTGACCTCGAAAACCTCCTCCGCACCGGTGTTCCAAAACCCTTCTCGCAATTGTTCGCCGCTGGGAATACCCGAATCAGAAATCGCTTGGTTCCCAGTCCCATCTGGACTGGGGACCCCAGTCGAGTGTGCCGCAATCCTTTGCGCCTTGGCATATCCGACATAGCTGGTCGGGAATTTTCTCACGATCGCTCGTTCACTTCCGTGCCAGTTACCCGTTGCCCTGAAAACCTGCCTCTCACTCACCTTTCCCCAGCAGGTCGATTGACCTAAGATTGGGCCGAACTCACCTACTTCTCTCACATTTCCTTATCTCGCACCTCCCGACCTACAAGCGACCAACGGCAAAGGCAGCGTCTCCGCTCTCCTCTCCTTCATCCTCCAAACCTCCATGCCCCCACTTTCCGTCGACCGATTCAACAGCCCACATCTCTTATCTATACGAGACTCAATTGTCATCAACAGCAAGCCTGTCGGAGCCTACGTGTACGATCAAGTCCGGGATGAAGTCGAAAGGCTGAATCAGGAACTTGGAGCCCATATCTCGAGGTCTTGGCGAGCACTGCGATGACGACATTCGAGAAGCCGAAGTTGAGCATTGTAGTCATGGAGGTCGGTGTGGGCGGGAGGCTGGACACGACCAACGCAATACCCAATGACGCCGTTGTCCGTTGTTGCGTCTGCTCTGACCAGCGTTGACTCGGATCATCAAGGGTTCCTCGGAAATACGGTGGCCAGGGTCGCGAGAGAGAAGGTGGGGATTGCGAGGAGATGGAAGCCGTTTGTGTTGGGGAGGCAAAGGTCCCAGAGGTTGAGGAGGTTGTCAGGAACGCTGTTGAGGACAATATCCGAGGTCATCTCGTCCGAGCCGTTGAGTCCGTTGCGCTCCCCTCAGAAGATCCTCGTGGTGCCACACCTGTGCTGATATCGCTCTCCTGCTTTCCTGAACTGCTCAGAGGGAAACTGCCCCTTCATGGTTCGCACCCGTTATCAAACCTAAAAGCCGCCTCAACAATCGCCTCTGAACTCCTCATGCACCCTTCCTGTTCGCATCTCAAGCTGAGTGGGGGGATCACCTCGGAGACGTTTGCCGCTGGACTCGCGAAGACGAACTAGCCAGGTAAGTCTCGTTCCGCACTTTGCCCAACGGGAGGAACGTTCTCGTTGATGGAGCTCACAACCAGGGTTCCGCCCAGACGCTCGCGGATCTCATCGCCACCCTTTCCCTCCGTCTATCCGCCACAAACGATTCGTTCAATTTGACCTATCCACTCGGGCTATCCCACTCACCGCCCAAACAACCCCTCGACACACTCGCTCCACTCTTCTCCCCCTCCCTTTGTTTCTGTCATATCCCAATGCGAGGGTGAATGTCACGGCTCTCGAGTTCTCCCCTCCCGAAGACATGCCCTGGATGAGAGCCGAATCACCTTGGATGATCTACGATACTGTCAAAGCCCATTACCCACGTGCCGGGTTGTGGGCACCTAGCGAAGGAAAGAATGGTTCATCTGATGCGCTGGATTGGGCATCCGATGTCTTCGAGGATTATGGGCTGGTTGTGCTTGCGGGCGGCCTCTACCGGGTTGCCGGCTTTATCAGTTCGCGGGACCGGGGTCATAACGCGCTCCGAGTCTGATCCTCACCACCCTCGGTTCTTTCCAGACATTCGCGAGACACCCTCTACTAAAGTGAATCTAATTTCGTTCAGGTGCAAAAGAGGAACTGCCGCGCGGTTGCTCGAAAGTATAACAGGTCGCAAGCCATTACGCAACACATGGATGCCTACGTTGCGCCCAGGTCATGTTCCAAGATCGACTTTAGGTAGAGATTCGGGCTCGAAAGGCATGCAGAAATTCGCGAAACCTTCGTTCCGCATTTGGCCTATCTGGCTGGCCGTTAAACGTTAAGAGCCCGTTGGTTTCCTTCAGTTTACGCGACCGCCATAATTTCCCCAGCTTAACGAAAGGCGGTACCACACTTTATTGGATCATACGGGCGTTCGTCCCTCCTTACGGGGACATGATACAATACCCGAAGGCCACTTCGAGATGGGGGGAGGCTAGCGCTCTGGCCGGAAGTGGTCACTAAATGACACAACGAGCGCGTGTATATAATCCTGCACATTGAATAAATGTAGTTGCAACCACACACCGCACGGAACGCAAAAGAAAAATGAGATTGGTACGAAGTAAAAGAATCACCAACGGACTGTCGCTGGGTCATCTTGTACAGGGTATCCTTGTCACCGCTCTCATATACCACCGCCTTGGACTTCCTATCCTTGGTCTGGAGGTGCTCGTTTCGCTTGTCGAATTCGACGACGCTTCCGGCATCAAGGACTATCTCCATAGATCCGTCAGCACGAGAAAGGCCAAAGGACAACGTTGATATCGCTTACCCTTTTATCGGCGTCTGTGATAGTCTGTAATCCGTGGACAATCGTAAACCTCACACCCGATCCGAGGTTGGCTTTTGGATGACTACGTCCGTCTCGCAGTCGATGGCCGAAGTGACGAGAGGAGCGCAATATCTCAAACCACAGAAACCATCTGATTGGGGATTCACCTTGATCTAAGATCAAAAGCTTACCACGACGGGCGATAGTTCTTGCAAGTACCAAGGTATGACGTTGACCGATACGGTGGCCTCCGGTGCGATCCTTCCTTGTCACCCTCGCTCTGGATAGAGAACAGACCCGCACCCCAGTGGGCATCGTTGATGGTAGCTTCGCCGTGTTGACCAAACAAAGTTGAATCCCCTCTGAGCGTGTCACTCGGGGACTCCGGAACCAGCGAAATGATCGTAACGTTTGTCCTCAAAACGTCCAGGTTGATCTGGCTCGTCGGGATACCATTGTAGAGAACGTTCCATTCTGCAAGGATGCATCGGGGTAACGCCAGAGCCAACGAACTTCCTCCGCTCCCAGTCCAACCCACAACACTGACACGTTCACTGGACCTGGTGTGGAAGTTGAAACCGTGGGGGGTTTCGGGATAGTCGGCGCTGTACCTGGTAGACAAGTTCTCGAAAACAAGTCCCCCGCTGGCGGCCAGGGCTCCTGTTCGACGTTGGCGTACTCCCGAATTCGCTCCAAGATAGACATATCGGTAATCAGAGTCGCTTCCCAATGCGAAAGATTAACAAATCGCACCTGTTTCCGCTGATTTCGGGCACCCGACCCAAGATCATGCCGCTGAACCCAACAGCCATGCTCAACGAGAAACCGGTATTCGCGGCGGATCCAGGGTTATGGACAAGACCGGTTCCGTCCACCAAGTAAATTTCCGAAGCGGAGAAGGTAGTTCCAACGGCATGAACACGGATTTAGAACCACCTATCCAAGTTGCAGAAAGCACGAGAGGTACGTGCGGCCCTGTCGATGCGGCGCAAAGTCTCTCGTCCGAACGAGCCCTGGGCCGAGTAACCGTTCCAATTCAGAGTAACATAGGCACAAACGCCCTAGCGCAATAAACATAGAACCAAAAAAAACCCCGTTCCAATAGAGTCTACAAAGGCCAACCAGTCTAGACTCCCCATCTGTGAACAGAACACACACACTGGTACCAGCAACTGCGGCGCCGAAGTGGGACAACACAGGGGAGCTAGCGCTACTCATCTCACACTCGGTGGAGAGTTGAAAGTTGATGTAGGTCTGTCCGACCACAGCTCCGGTCGCGAATGCAGCGACACCAGGAAAAAGGAAAAAGGGCGAGAAGATAACTACAGTGGCATGTGGTTTCGCAGCGCACCAGAAAGTACAGGAACGGGTAAGTTTGGTGGTAAGATCTGAGGGCAACCACGACTTGTCGTACGTGGCAGAGAAAGAGCTGCTCCCCTCTGAACTTGAGGTTGGATTCCAGCCTAGCAAAGAAGACCCCGTCAGCAGTCGTCCATTTCTTCACGACGACCGTCTGTGCGCCCCAAACGTCATGCCTAACAACTAAATCACAAGGTAATATAAGGAGACGTTCACGGTGACGTAGGGATGGAGAAGCCAGTTCAGCGGTATGCACAACTTGAAGTTTTCGAGATCTCGTCGGTGCGTTTTCTCCCAACCGGGGACCTTCAAGTTGATAGTGCAGGCGACGTCCATTCACAACCTCGGTGGCAGTCTGAATACGCGCATCCGTCTACGTTGGGCCATAGAGTCGCACGAGGCGAACTGTCTGGGTGTCTTGTAGTTTGGAGGCGATCCAGCCTAGTAGGGGGCAAGAGAGAAAGCATTGTCACCGTGTCAACAATGAGAGTCCACTCAAACGTTATTCTCTGGATACCATGTATGCGGTCCCGGGCTTTGCTACTTGTCGGCCCTACACCTCTCTTCCCCACGGGGCTCATCGGAAAGCCAGAAAGGTGACTTATCATCGCAGTAATCGCTCATCATGCGTTAGAACCCCAAATGATCGTATAAACCAGTAGAGATCGCGAAGAGAATACATGACTACTGTGATGCTAATGTCAGAAGTTTGAATGAAGCGCAGCAAATAGTAGAAAACAAAAAGGTGTTGCGTGAGGAAGGGAAATATTGGTTGTGAGTCATTCTAACTCAAGAATCACAGCCTCCGGCAGTTCACTATGCAACAACGCAAGAAACCGCCTACCCCACCTTCTTCGCCACTCATCTGACCTCCATTGGGGAGGCAACCAAAGCAGTCGCTTCCCACTGGGGCTGAGTATCCACCGATCATCCATGATTTGGTAACCACGAGAACACTGCAAGGTGGATCCATCTGGTCGGCGCGTAACATATCCCAGATAATCCAGCTCGGTGACGCCGGGTTTTCTATCCTCGACAATTTTCCACCTTTCCACTTTGCAGAGTCTCCCCATACAACAGACTTCACACCCGTCTGGAGTGAACCAGGGAATGGGAATGAAATGATGACCCCGGTCTACGGTCACAGTTTCAAGGTGCTGTCCGGTAAGTACGTCGTAAAAGCGCAAATAGGAATACGTGGGAGTGCCGTGATGTCCATGTGTCCCCGCGACGGTGATGCGGTGCAAGTTGGGGGACATTGATACGTCTGATGTTGACCGACCAACACTGTGAGGGTCATCATCGACCGTTACAGTCCGAACGCTGTCTGTAATGTTCACCCTGAGGTTTGGAATATGATCCCCTGCGGGTAAGTTCCAAGTCACGATCTTTCTGTCATCGACAGCGACGATGCTGCTCCCGGTAACCCCCAGGCAATAAACCTCCATACCCGTGTCGATGATCAGCCGTGGGATGCCAGACTTGAGGTCCACAACTGTGATTGTCTTGTCCTTCTTCCGCCCGACCGCTGCCAACGCTTCATCCGGAGAGAACCCCAGAGCGAAATGGTCGCCACTACTCTGGGAAGTTGGAACCGAAAAAGTGGAGAGGGAGGCGGTGGAATCCATTGTGTGCCGTAGTTGAATCGCGCAGTCACAGAGCGCAAGGACTGACTCTCCATTTGGGGAGAAAAGCGGTCGGCAAGCCCCAAAGTTGGATGTGAGCTTTTGATGAAGGACATAGCCGGTGTGAGACTCCTTCCATAAATAAATGTCTGCAATTTTCCCACCCGGAGGTATACTGTTACATGCGAAGAAGCGGCCATCAGGGGAGAAAGACATCCGCTTGTCCCAGGCGACATGCGCAGAATCTAGGAGGAACCTGGAATCTTGAGTGTCCCATATACGGACCCTCCCTTCACAAGCGAGGGCGAGCCGTGGGAGGGTAGGGTGGACCAAAAAATAATGTGGGATTTTACAGCCACCGTCTGGGATAGACAGGGTCTCGACCTCCGTTGGCGTGTGTGCTGAGGCGAATCCGGTTTCCCATACGGTGATGGACCCTAGCGTCTTGGTAATGAATCGAACACATTCACCATGAGTCCAAATCTTGTCCGTGGGCCGACCATTGACGACTGGGCGGGAACGTATATGGGTGCCGGATAGAGGGTAGAAAGTGTTGATGGCGACACCGCTGGGACCGCAGTATAAAATCCCAAACATCGTTCCACACGCAGAAGCCGTGATCGGGCTGTAAGGGTGGTCTTCCTGTGTGGTCATGGCACTGACTAGAGCACCCGTCTGAAGGTCCCAACTGATGAGTTTCATCCGACCAAATTCCGTCGCATCGAAACCATACCACGTCAGCAGGCGACCGTCCGGGGAGAAAAAGAGCTCGGCACCAGTGCCCAGATCACCCGTTAGAAACTCGAGGCTAGCGAGTCGCACGAGAGTGGCAGAATCCAGAACCTCCACCGTCGGAGGACGTGAGCCCCGGGAAATTGCGATGGACCTACAACATGGTGACCACGCAGCAGCAGTAACAGGATCGAGGAACCGCGCGGCTGCACCACTTGGGTCCCATGAAGTCGGCAGCCCATGCACAATTCTTGACAAGGGACGTGCACGTGATTCGTACAATCCTCGCACGAGCGACTCTCGGGGGGATAGTGGGAGGGCTGAGTGGTAAATATGTGGAGAGGATGTGCTGATGATCTCGAAGAATCCGGTTACGAAACGGAAGCAGTCGTTGACGAGGTCAAGAGTCTGTGATGCCTGGATCCAGTATCGGTGAATTTTGGCTGTGCATCAACCATAGAAACTCGACATACCTTTAACCATCTCGCAGCCACTTCCAATGCATTAACCGCTTCCCTTGCTGCACCGAGGACGCTAAGCACTTCCAACCAGAACAAGAACTTCTTCTCCAGGAAGCGATGGAGAGCGGATGTGACTGCGGGTGTGTGGGCGGCGTTTTCATCAATAAGGTGTTTGTGCCACGAATTGCAGGCGTATCGCAAAGCGGGTTTCAGGTATAGTTCGATCCTCTCGTCCAAGTCGTCGACCTCGGAGTTTGTAACTGCATCCGGGAGCTTGCACATATTCTGCTCCAATGTTCGGCCCATTAGCTCAAGGCAGCCAACCAAAAGTTCCAGGTGATGACTGGGAGGATAGACGCGAAACCTTTCGTTGATGCACCTGGCTGGATCGACAATGAAGTCGGGAAACGATTTATGGAAGGCCCGAACAGGGTGATCGACCTTCTGGAGGATAAGGAGCGAATGAACTGATGACAGCCGGAAGAATACGTCTTTGATACCAAAGCCCAATAGTGTAGCGATCGTGGATGGAGAGAGAGGATTCGCAGCAAGTGTCACAGCACCAAGGACAGAACGAACTTTGGGATCATCCTCTGGGTCATCGTCGCCGAAAGCCTCTTGAAGGATTGTCGTGTAGAGCAAATCCAGGGTTGTTTTTGATTTGAACTCGGTCTTCCCCTCGCGAGCACTACTTTTCGGTGACTGCAGAAGGCGGTCCAGCTGATCCTTGGGGTCGTTGTTCCTGTGGTCGATGAACTTGACTGTTGCCACGGCATAGGCAAACAATCCCGCTGCCCGCTCACAAAGAAGGTCCAACTGCTCTTTGTTCGGCCAGTCATCCAGTCCGTCCTGATAACGCGCTAGCTCCGAGAACCCGTGTCTAAATAACAGTCGAATGTCACTGTCCACCTGACTCGGCTCAACCTTGTGGAGAACGAATATATCCGTTGCTACCGCCAAAAGAGGGAGACGGAAGCCTTCCCGAATCCGACGCTCCGGGCGACCAGTAAGGAAGAATTTGACCTTCGGGACCTGGGATACAAACTGCCCAAGGACAGACAGGATCGCCGAAGCGGGTTCCTTGTCCTTGCATTCATCCAAAGCGTCAATCACGATCACCGTCGAAATGGTGGATTTCTCGAGGGGCTCAACGATCAGTTTTTTCATCTGGTTGTACAGGGATTCGTGGGCAATTCCTGGATCCGATCGAACCAGCGGGATGAAGATCGATCGAAACTCGGGGTACTTGAGTGCGAGTTGGACGGCCAGGGTGGGAAAGATAAAGTGGAGGTCGCTCCGGTCCTCGAAGTCTCGCGAACAGAAGAAGGAGGCACCAAGCTGTCCGGCTGCGAACATCCTCTCTGCAATCGTCTGTGCGATGGTGGTCTTCCCTGTCCCAGCCAACCCGTTCAGCCAGTAGACAGGAGGCTTGTCGAAATCCCTTGTCCAGAGTTCGATTTCGTCCAGGACGGATACGCGAGTTCCCTTCAGACAGCCCTCGCGGTCGCCATGCCGATATTCGGCGGCCTGTGCGCAGCGGAAGTTATTGAGGGTGACCGTCTCAGCTGTTGAAAGTTTGTGTCAGGTGAACGTTGTGGGAAGCGGAAAGCCTTCCAACCTGTGTCCTGTTGGGAGAGGTTACCGCATTGCTTTGGACACGAAAGGGGAACACTCACAATCAGTTGATCGTAAATCGTCATTTGCTGCACCATCTGCTTCCTTGTCAACATCAAGGACTGTACTGAGGACGCAAACGAACCTGGTAGTCGGAGATGGTCTCTCGCAGATCCTCGAGAAGCCCGGAAACCACTTCGTCGTCTTGAACATGGTCAGCAAACCTCTGCAGCCACGACTTCTCGGACAAAGACAGCAGTTTTCCTTCGATGTCCTTGAACTTTCTGGAAGGAGTTGAGCACCGAGTCTAAAAGGGGGACAATGGCATACCGTAACAGTCCATCCCGGCGCCGCTTCTCCGCCACATCATCCGTAGGTGTTCTGAAAATCGTCTCCAGCGCAGTTAGACGTGAGGAAAGGTCTTGGATCTTTTTTCTAACGGCAACTGTTTCCTGCGGACGGGTCCATCAGGAAAGTATTTTGAGTGAAGGGTCGTAAACGAACTTCGCATTTCTCATAAATGGTAGAGATGGCACCCAGGGCAGCTTTGAGGGGACCGAACGCCTCCGCAGCCTCCTGTGCGACGTCGAAGAGAATGCCGCCGGCCCCAAGTGCTGTGTTCGCCCAGCCTTCCGTTGCATCTGGTGGACGTCAGCACAAAGCGGTCGCCACAACGGTATTAACACGTACCCCTTGACACCTCTGATGGCTCGCCTCCTCCCCCTCCGGTGTCGCCGGTATCCTCATCTGATGTGCAGGCGCATCGAGATATGAGCATAGGTCAATCGCAAGCATCAGAAGCGCTCACTTGTAGGGTCATTCCCTTGCTTTGTGCCACCGACCACAGTGTCTGGAGTCGAGACTTTTGTGACAGCAAACCCTTGATCTTCGTCCTTGTTCTCCTGAGGTACGATCCGTAAAGCTCTGGTGTCCTTCATGTCTAGCGCCACAGTCAAATCAGGGTCATTCGCTTCCAATTCACGATGGGAACGACTCTGCTCACTTTTAGCGGTGGCGGCCAGCTCTGCTCCGAAGCCAAATGGCCCAACGGCGATGTTAGAAGGTATTATTCCCATAGAGATGTGTAGCTGGGAAGTTTTGGACGATTTCTTGGGCTCTTTGCCAAACATGTTGTTCAGTAGCGTTCTGGAGGTAAGGGGGGAACCAAAGTAGTGGACCCACAACACCAAAGCCGCCTTTTTGCTCGTGGAGCGAACGGAGCCCCAGGTGAAGGCATCTTGAAACGGCCCCCAAGTTGAGGGACGGAAGCTGGCCCATATATGGGACTCGAATCCGCAGATTGTCACTGAAGTCTCGAACCCTCAGATTTCGTGCACAATGTAAGAACACTCCGGTTGACCCAATAAACGCATCCGAGATGCTCCTTTGACCTTGGCTGGACAGGAAACAACAACACATCCCAAGGGTTGTTCAAGGTTAGTCGACCCAGATCCTGACATATGCTTGGACCCGCGATTCCGGCACGCGAACACGCCTGCGCTGCACATCATACATCTACTACGTCTCCAGGGGGATATCCCCTAGGACAAGTATACAGGGGCAAATGATGTCTGACGGTCCTGCACCGTGCCGCACAGGAACCGCGTAAGCGTTTTCCATTTCGGTGCACCGATTACGAAGACGAGATGAGAGTGAAAGACGAAATACACTGATCATTGTTTGCATGCCGGCGGTCCCACCACGGACCCATATCCGGAACCACAGCGATTGTCATCGAGGACGTTTTGATACATCTCCTTCCCCCGACCATCGTTATCGCCATCTACACCAGGCTTCATCGGTTTCACGCCTCAGGTCGCGAATGATTTGCGAACGGAGCTCTTCCCCGGCACCTAGGACATCTACTATGCTTGGTTATCATCGACCGGATCTCTCGAGGGCACACACGTTAAACCCCGAAAACTAATGACGTGGAGTCATGTTGTCGCTTATAAGGAGATATGGCTCTACCTCCGGACGCACGACCAGGGCGATTTTGGAGGCTTTTTTTATCAGCCCTTCCGCCGATCCAACATACGCTTGGAAACACCTGCTCTACAGGAAATGCACCTCTCCCAGTGATCTCGATGCCAGTCAGAATCATCGCAAAGCCAGAGAAAAGCCCAGCGGAACGGACTCAAATCGAACGCATGTATCATGCCTCTCTTGTTGATCTTGGCGACCTGCATTTCCTGCTACGCTAAAAAACCTCATTTGACATAGACAGGGTATCGATCTCTGCTTTGCGCTCGGAAGGACGAGAACGTTGACTGTTCTAGAAAGTCTGGGACAGTGGAATCCGGGTTGGGTGCATGGCTGGTAGATCTACTGAATGATTCGTCATCCGAAACGGAACCGCCTGTGGTTGTCCAAGCGAGGCATGTGCTTCTGTCAAATCCCTGTAATCTGATCGAGCTTGGTTGAGTGCACCCGCGCATTGCCAGAACATGCAAGGCCAACAGTGCGTCCTCTGGTACAGGGACACTTCCGCACGTCCATCCTCTCCGCATTCTTCATGTAATTCACATACTGCGGTCTCTCTCTTCCAACTCCCAATGTGATTGCTCTCCCCGTAGCACCACCATCGATAACTGAAACACTCCAGATGATACTTGTTGCTGGTTATTATTTCGACTACGCCGACGCCCGTATCATCATGGACAAATTGGGCATCCCAGACAAAGGGGTCGATGACTTCATGGTCAAATATCCAATCAACGACTGGCTCGCCAAGACGGATCGCTACAACATCGTCTGTAACACGCTTGGAGGCATATACGGCGACCACGAAGGCGTGGAGGGAGTGTTGCTCATCACTCAGTTCAGGCCGGATCGGTGAGCGCCGTCGCAGGATGTCGAGGTCCTCTGCGAGAGAGACAAAGATAGGAAGGTGAAGCAGTGGTTGATTGAAGAAGGCGGCGCGAAGGAGGATAGCGTGCGGTGGATGTCGTTCCGGGACGTGGGCAAGTGGGGTTTGTTGTCTCAGGGAACTCGACCCAAACAGAACAACCTCCATCTGGAAAAATTCTCCCGACTAGGCGGAGCTATGCGACACTACGCGAGCCTATGCGTCGATTATCCGAGCTACTCGATCGGCGGCGATAGCTATGGGGTTAGCACTCCTCCTATGCCCATAGCTG
>Ga0307515_10007687_pt1 | contig 21231 bp, 24 predicted proteins | sample 17_EM_MG_FD_194513 | JGI IMG/M metagenome (GOLD analysis project Ga0307515, IMG submission 194513) | Populus trichocarpa ectomycorrhiza microbial communities from riparian zone in the Pacific Northwest, United States - 17_EM | ecosystem: Host-associated > Plants > Roots > Unclassified | place...
TGAAAAAAAAAACACCCTATAATTTATAATCTAAATAAAAAATACAGATAGAATATATGTAAAAGTGATTGATGATAGTATGAAGAACTATATAAGTTGCAAAATAAAGAGTTGACTCTTTATGTATAACAATCCCTCTATCATAAATAGGAATTAAGAAGTTTATCACCGGTGGTTCATGTACATTACTGATAGAAGTCGGACAATTAAACAACTTATGATTTGCGACAATCCAACCTTTAAAGAATTATTCAAAGCTGAAAAATATCATATATTCAGGTAACAAATTCCTAAATAATTCTAAATTTATCCATCAAAATCCTAAGAATTTTCAAATATTATTTTAAATTTATTGTTTTCAATATAGAAACCACTTATGGTCTATCTTTCTCGATTAATGATGTAGTCATTAATCAACATGAGCTATTATCTGATATAATTGCTCACGAAACAGGCTACAAAATTCTTTATCGTCTCGGTCTTTTCTTCCATGCAAATTAATGAGCGTTGAATTCCCTAAAAAGTCTGATTCCAATTAAAAACCTTCAATTCTTTCATTACACACACAAACATACGGGCTATGTTCGGGGCTGAAGTAATGGCTATGTCTGGTTTACAGCTACCTCGAAAAAAAACAAATGAAAAAAAAAAAAACGCAAAAAGTCAAAACTAAGACCATGCTTTGTTGCATAATCCATCCCTGCTCCGAAAGTTGAAAGTTTGACTTGTTGATGCCGCTAAGAGCGTGTTTTCAGGGTGTTTGCGCTGCGGTTTTGATTTGTTTTTTTTTTTGTATTTTATTATTATTTTAATATACTATGTTAAAAATATTATTTCTAAACATACTGGACGCTATCATTAGACATTATTTTCCATATATTATTACAGTATAAAAATACAATTATTTAATTTCAAATTCAAATTAATAAACTACCATTCAACTAACCATGCACATGCACATATCACAGACAAAATCTGAATAGATTTTTGCATACCATAATACTTAGATCAAAATTAAATCTGATTTTCCACCAACTCTTAGTAAGATACTATTTTTTATATGAATTCCGGTGCATGGAAAGTATCACAAAGCTTCAATGGCTAGATCGCCAACTAGGTAGATCACTAGTTAAGGCGTGACTTTTGGTCATTAAATAGTCGCTCTCATCCGGAGCCGCCCCTTTACACGCTCACTAGCCCATTGAATTAAATTAAACAATCCAAGATCCTCTCCACTTGCCCTCACGTCTCGTGTTCGATTCCCCCCCCACGCTCTCTCCATATCACTTTCTATCTGTAGCTAGTTGCTTAACATAACTAATCCATAAATACTACTTAACACTAACAAAAACATTTCAACTTCTTTTGAACACTGTTTCTTTGTCTCGTCCTTCTTCAAAAACCCAAATAATGGCTTCTCTTCAACACTCACAAGCGATAAAGGTAATTAAAACTGTCTAATTCTTTCAAACCCGCTTTTAATTTTTGCTTACTGTTAATGGGTTCTCTTTGTTTTAGTCAATTGAAATGTAGTTTTTAAGGGTTTTGTGTTTTTTTTTTTAGGGTGCGAAAGTGCTTATGGTTGGAGCAGGTGGGATTGGTTGTGAGTTACTTAAGACTCTTGCTCTTTCTGGCTTTCAAGATATTCATATTGTGAGTATATCTTTATTTTTGTTCTTTTTAAATTTTTGCGGGGAGTTTCTTAGGGATCAGTTTTGGTTGTTTTTCAAGCCAGGTTCTAGTTTTCTAGGGTTTGAATGGACTAAGTACCTGTTACTAGTCTTCATTTTTGTGTTTTGGGGTTATGATATGATTTTATTTTTGTCAATTGGAGTTCCTTTTTGAAGGGTTTAGAGCGCGGTTAGGGTTTGACAAAAAGGGTTTTTTTTTTTTTTTTGAATTTCAGTGTGTATCTGTTTGAACTTGTATTGATTTAAAAAATCTAGGAGGGAATCAACTTGTGGAATTATTTATTATTCCGAAACATATGAAAATACACATGCCTGAATATGAATCATTACTGGTTAAGAAAGTAGTGGTTTTTATGTCATGAGACTGAGAATATTATTGACCTGGTTAATTATAAGGTTGCAAATGCTTTCCAAGTAATGAGTAGTTGGTGGTAATAGAATGCAGCAGCTGTGATAAGAGTGAACATAGCATTGATGGATATAAATGAAGCGGTGGTTGCAGTAGTTGTCTGGGGCTTTGGAAGTGAAGGGTTTGGCTCAATGGTTGCAAGGTGTTTTTCATGTGCGAGATGGTGGAGATGATAAGGAATGTAGGTACAAGGTGTTGGGATTGTTTTTATGTTTGGTGTTCTTTGTTCTTAGGAGCGAAACATGGTGGTGACTGGGTGCTTATGGTGAAAGGTTGTCTAAGGAGGTGGTGATGGTATGAACTAAAGGCTGCCCTTGTGAAGCTGTAGTGGTGGTTGGTGAGATAAGGGGCACCCAAGAAGATATGCTGCCCTTATTTGTTAGGTATGTCATGATCATCAACAAACTAGCTTTTGTAATGGGAAACTGCTGAAAAGCAAGGGGATGGGTTGCCCTACCAGGAAGTTGCAACTTTAGCTGAAACTTACATATTGGGTTTTTTTGGCTAGGCATTTATTGTTTCACAAAATGGTTAAAAAATCTTAATCAAATTAATGGCGTACCAAATTAAGGAGATAGTGTAGTTTGAGGCAAAGACATGTTGGATTTGAACTTTCATTTTATTGGGCATTTGCATAGAGAGTTCATGTTAAGGCCCTCATCTTTATGCAGCACTCCTTTATACATTTGCTTGCATTTGTCTGCAGATTGACATGGACACCATAGAAGTAAGCAACCTTAATAGACAATTTCTGTTCCGTCAATCACATGTTGGACAGTCTAAAGCAAAGGCAAGTGTTTTTATGAACGTTTTTTCATTGTTATTGAATTAATTGGGTAATGATCAATTTCATGTCTTATCTTATTTCACACCAATGTTTCAACCAGGTCGCTCGTGATGCCGTGCTAAGATTTAGGCCTCACATAAGCATTACCCCTTACCATGCCAATGTGAAGGATTCTAACTTCAATGTCGACTTCTTCAAGCAATTTAATGTTGTTCTGAATGGACTTGATAACTTGGATGCAAGGCGACATGTGAACCGCCTTTGCTTGGCTGCTGAAGTTCCTTTGGTTGAAAGTGGAACTACTGGGTTCCTAGGACAGGTAATATCTTGTTGTGTATAATTGCTCCTTCCAAGATCAAAAGGAATGGAAAAGTCTGTTTTGTCAATAGTTTGTTTTCATTTGTTGCTGGTTTGAAAATGAACTGTATGGATTATTTGTTGTTGCTGGTTTGAAAATGAACTGTATGGATTATTTGTTGTTGCTGGTTTGAAAATGAACTGTATGGATTATTTGTTGTTTACGCATATTTTGTCTTTTAAAGTCTGATGATCAACAACTTGAATTTTCCACCAGTTTTTGGGCCTCCTTGTTTTTTTAAATGAATGAACAGTTATTTTGGCAACTGAAAATATTGATCTACTTGTGTTGATTTATTTCATGTTTTTAAATTGCATATTTTGTATCTCTCTCATTCTCGCTGCCTGCTAGTTGTCTCTGTCTGGAAGTTGACATTCCTATACTGTTTGTTTGAATGTTTTTGAGAGACATCATGTTTTTTTTTCTTCATAATTTCTTGGTGGCAGGTTACAGTGCATGTGAAGGGAAAAACAGAGTGCTATGAGTGTCAGCCTAAACCTGCCCCAAAGACATATCCTGTCTGCACAATTACTAGTACTCCATCAAAGGTGAATGATTAATGTTTTTTTTTTTTGTGGTTTTTATTAGCAAACTTGATTTCACTTCTTCTTGGGGATGAGGTGTTCTTTCTTGTTTGTGAAGATCAGTGTTTTTGTTAACAGATGGAATTTCTTGGTCAGCAATATTTTATTTGAATTAAAACTTTACTCTGCCAGAAATTAGGTTGTTGCTTGGTCAGAAAATCATTAATAACGATAACCATGATGGCTCTTGATGTAATAATCAAGATGGAACTTCTGTGTTTTTGATTTTCAATTTCATTGTTTGAAACTGCAGTTTGTTCACTGTATTGTTTGGGCGAAGGAACTGCTTTTTGCAAAATTATTTGGAGACAAGAACCAGGTAAATGATTTAAATGTGCGCTCTAATGATGCTTGTAGCTCATCTGAAAACACAAACGATGTATTTGAATGGAGAGATGATGAAGACTTCGAGCAATATGGAAGAAGAATATATGATCATGTTTTCGGCTATAACATTGAACTAGCTTTGTCTGATGAAGAGACATGGAAAAAACGCAATAAGCCAAGGCCCATATATAGTAGGGATGTCCTGCCTGACAAAATGACCCAACAGAATGGAAATGTTGATAAAACTGATGATCTTTCTTCAGCATCTGCCATGGCATCTTTAGGCCTAAAGAATCCACAGGATATATGGTGCCTAGTGGAAAATACAAGAGTTTTTCTTGAGGCTTTGAAGCTATTTTTTACGAACAGAAAAAAGGTTTGTTGATCTCTTGTTTTTGAAGAAGCGATTGATGAAATCCTTCAACTGTTGGATGATCTTTTTATTCTTTTTTTTTTACCTTGGCAGGAGATTGGGAACCTGAGTTTTGACAAAGATGATCAGTTAGCTGTGGAATTTGTTACTGCAGCTGCAAATATTCGGGCTGCTTCATTTAACATTCCTTCACACAGCCTTTTTGAAGCTAAAGGTATTGCTGGGAATATTGTACATGCTGTTGCAACAACAAATGCTATTGTAGCTGGTTTAATTGTCATTGAAGCAATCAAGGTGTTGAAAAAGGATACTGACTGTTACAGGTGTGGCTCAATTTTCTCTAAGGTTTTTTCTAGTATCTGAATACTTGATTTGGGAGCTTTGCTTTTTATTAATGGTTGAAAGATCAGTTTGAGGCTGACCCTTTTCTTGTTTCCAGATTAATGAGGTTAAGGAAAAGTTTAAGGCTGACCATCACATGTTTTTTTGTCTTGAATAAACTTTGTTTTCTTTATGTTCCTTGTTTTTCAGAGAAAAGCTAATGAGGTATTATTTCTGAAAATAAGGACATGACTCTGAAATGTTAATAGTTATGGTGTCAGAGCTGGTTTGTTCTAATCATATGAAACATCTATGCAGGATGACATATTGTCTCGAACATCCATCTAAAAAAATGCTTCTTATGCCAGTGGAACCCTTTGAGCCAAACAAGTCCTGCTTTGTTTGTTCTTCTCAGGTATATCTAATTTTCTTTTCTTCATTGGATTGCCCTTGCGTGTTTTTCCAAGCCACGAATGCATTCTGCTCACATTTGATATGGTGGGGAACAGACACCTCTGTCACTGGAGATTAATACTCATCGTTCAAAGTTGCGGGATTTTGTTGAAAAGATAGTAAAAGCCAAGCTTGGTATGAACTCCCCCCTGATTATGTGTGGCTTAGCCCTTCTTTATGAGGTTGGCGATGATCTTGAAGAAGACATGATAGCAAATTATACAGCAAACCTTGAAAAGGTATTCCTTGCTTTGTTTCTGGAAATGGTATGGCTTAAGTTCAAATTAATATGGTTTTCTATATCAATTTTTCCCCTCTCTTTTCCATTAGGTACTATCTGAGCTTCCTTCTCCAGTCACTGGTGGGAAAATGCTCACAGTAGAGGATCTTCAACAGGAGTTCACATGCAATATCTATATTAAGCATAGGTTTGTCTTTACTTTAATGATGCTGTTCTTTGAACCATTTTGAGTTCGTACCAGGAGATTTTTTTTTATCCAATGATTCTTCCTCCCCCTCCTCCTCCGCCTCTTGTTTTTTTTTTGCAAAGATTAGTCTCAGTTTAGTTTAATGGTAGTAAACACAATACTTCCTGGAATCTCAGTTTAATTAGATAATTGATGGATATTTGGTTTTCCTTTTGATTTGAGTGTCAATGGGTAACTGTATGATGTGCTCAAATGCTCTGATATTGGATGGGCTGCTTAATATTTGCCATATTCTTGAATCTCACAGAGAAGAATTTGATGAGGAGAAAGAACCTGATGGAATGGTTCTTTCAGGATGGACACAAGCTCCTCCTGAGAAGAAGGATGATAAAACATCTATTGGAAATGGTGCAAGTACATCAAAGTCATTGCCAACAGAGCCTATGGATGCCCAGAAAGATATCGAGGTGAAAGAAATTTCAGATGGCACTGCTAGTCCAGGAAAGAAGAGAAAACTGCCTGAGTTTTCTGAGGGCTGCACTCTGGATCAGTCAAATGAGGCTGATGAAACTAGGAATGACAAGAAAATCCAAAAGCTTGATGATGACGATGATGATGACCTTGTCATGCTTGATCATTGGGGTAAGGACACAAGCAAGAAGCAAAGATTGCAGTAGTTTTTAGCTGTTACTCCAACTTGATTGAGTAGGGCTTCTTACATCCTAATTGTGTATCAGTAGGGAGAAATGGTGATTCTTTTGGTGCTCATAGTTGTTATTACTAGGTTGCGATCTATTAGTATTTTGCTCGAGTACATGCTATTAATTGTTATTCTCCATTTCCCTTTTCTGGTTTATGTCTCTAGCTACAATGTGCATTCTCATAGCTAGATTAACAGAGTGGAATTTGTAACAAGCAAGTACCAGAATTCGTTGAAAATAGACATGTGAAATCTGCAAGATTTTTGTTTCAGTATGTTGGATTCAACTTTGAGGAATGGAAGTTTGGGACAGAATTCTTCAAATTGTCTTATTTTCTGTTTGTGCTTGTTTGGATGATTGTAGATTGTTAATGCAGGTTGCTTTGCTAGCGTTCTAACAGTTGAGGGCTTCAAGCAAGATTCAAAATTGCATTAAAATGATCAGCGATATTAATGTCCTCACTTTTAATTGATGGCATGCACTTCATTATGTTTTTGATTTTTTTTTATATATTTTTAGATTGTTTTGATTTTATATTATGATATAAAAAATAAATTAAAAAAATATTATTTTAATATATTAAAAATTTACTCTTTAATAGACACTTAATCTATTGTTAAATCAAATCTAAGAAGAGATGATTCCATGGGCACTAATATTTTGGCATTCTCAAGATCACATGGTACTCGTTTAGATATGAACTACAAAATTTTATTATCATTTACAAATGCTTGTGAAGATTTCCTCCTGTACACAATGCGGCAAAGCGTCAAAATAATAATAAAAGAAAAGCGCAGAAGGAAGCCAAAAAGCTTATTTGGCTGTTTTCACACGCCAACAAAGGGTGAGATGCACTGGGTGGAGCTAGATACTCGTCGACATGGATATGGAGGAACGTGCAAGCCATTCCTATCTGAATATTTTTGCCTTTTCTTGGGATCAGGGCGTTCTGGTTTCTTTAGATCTTCAAGACAACGAACATCAGCTATGCATGTAAATGACCTTGCTTTCCCCGAGTAATACCTTGACAACCCCCCCCTCCTGTTCAAAAAACAATTCCCCACAACATAAGAAATATATCAAGTTGCGAAACCACAGTTGAGAAGGATGAAAGAAAATGTATCCTTACTTTTGCGGAAGATTGGCCCTGAGTGCATCCATGTCAAAAGGCACTTGTTCTGTCTGGTTCTCCATTTTGAGAGAGAGAGAGAGAGAGAGAGCTCTGGCTGCGAGAGATGCGTTGTTTCTGAGTGGTAACTTTGGCTTTTTATATGAGAAACAGTTGGGAGATACAAGAGCCATGTGATATATAGTAAATGGAGATAAGAGCTCGCACGTCATGGATAGGATAACAAGTCTCTATAACAACAATAGGGTTCGATATTTGTGGGTTGCCTCGCATCCTCTGAAACAAAAAGATGCACCGAATTGGTTTTTGGTTTCGGAAATATTGTTTAATCACACAACCACACCCTTATCTACACTTGCTCTCGTTCATTCAATATGGCACTTTTCTTTCTTGAGGCATCTCACTTTCTAGCCCCACCTTAATTTTTTGTCACATCAGCCACTTGACTCACTTGTCCTGGAATGGTATATTCTATCTACCTTGAACTGGTTTCTGAAACCATCAAGAAGTCAGGAAAAATTTATCAATCCTCACTAATTAAATTTCCATTTTTTTGTGCTAGTGCTAATAACGTGAGACTTCCTGCCCAGATCTATCAATCGTTATTACGTGAATATTTATTTTTGTGTTACAATTTGATTTTTAAATCGTTCTTCATCTTAAAAAACATTAAATTGATGGTGTTTTTAAATGATTTTAATGTACTAATATAAAAACAATAAATAAATATATATTTTAGTGTATTTATAACTGAAAAATATTTTAAAAAAATATATTGCATCATAATACCACGGTACTACTAGATTGCTATAATATCCACAAAAATCCCCATGTTGACATGAATACCGGCTACAATTTTCTTTAACTTCAAATCTGTCATGTTAGAATTGGAAGGGAGGCCACAAGAAATAAATTTCTCGTGAAATGAAAATTTCATCAGTTGGGATATGGAAGGTCAAAGGGTGCTCCAAGGATACTCTAATTATCAAAACCAAAAATTAAATTTGGACCTCGTAGTAATCGGTTCACAAAGCCAAAGGCAAAGCTAGAAATTAATCCCACATTAATTGTCTTTTTTTTTTTAACATCGACAAGAACCATTTTCAAGCATCTGCAGAAAAGTCTTTTACAACAAGATTTCTGAGCTCAGGTGGTGGTTTCACATCAGACCCAGCTGATTTTGCCAACCAGTCAGGCACCTTATCTGCTAACCTGAAATTATAGTTTACACTCAGTAGATTTCTAATATCAATGACAATTGGCTTAAACTCCCAACTTATACATTAACTTTGATCTAGAAAACATCTTGTTTATGGATTCTGAACTGTGTACTGGATTGGTGCTGCAGCTTGCTTAGACTACTTCATAACACCATGGAGATTTTTCTTCCTAGCTTTCTGCTGATATCTTTTATTTCATGGATAGCTAGGTTTCGGACCTTTTAAGGTGACCTTTATGTTATAAATGAATCAAGATTGTCTGCCATTTCGTGGACACGATTTCTGAAGCTATAGTTCAAACAACAGGAACAATGATATGTTGTTTTAGCAGCAGGATAGTTAACGGTTCAGTTTAGACTATTTATACCTACTATGAGGGTACTTGTATTAAAAATTGTCCATTCACAGAACTGAGAGATCAAATCTGTACAAAGCTAATTCTTAAGCAAAATTTTCAGCAACAAGTTTCCGAGCTATTATACTTTTTGCCTCGAATGGAAGCTTGGCTACAACCTTTAAGTTGTTCTACAGTTTCTCTTGGACTAAATGCTCTAACCAGGAACCGCCTTGTGTTTTCTGGCAAACATAGATTCAAGCAAGGATATAAACTCAGCCAGAAGCGATTCTTGAAAATCCACTACAGATTCTGCCGAGACAGTTAGTCCAAAATTCCCATCATGTCATATAGTAGGGGTTGAAGGATGTAGGCATAATACTACTGCAGGTATACATCTATCAATACCAGTACATTAATCAGTTCATTTTTCTTACAGCTTGTATAAACTCAGACTCAAATACTACACACAGGAAAGAAGATAAATAGAGTCTCTAGATAGGAAACTTGCAACATACATCATGACATGCTATTATAAGAGTGATGCTAGCCCATCAAGTTCTCATTCTGAAGCAAGAGCAAAAGCCACCATTGATGCTCCGAAGTTTAAGATATTCCATGAGATGCTCAAACTCTTCTGTTCTTGGTGACTGATCGATTCCAACACGGAATTTATACAATTTACCTGCCGTTTAGCCCAGAAAATTGAGCAAACATTGCAGTTCCTGAATGTTCATCAATGACCTGAACTTCAGCAGGGCTTTTGTTGTCTTCTGCGACAGAGGTGGAAATAGCACCAGGAGTAGCTACAACAGCAGGGGAGTCAGCTACAGCGGCTGATATTTTACTTTCATCCTCATCTTTACCCTTAGAGAAAGATTCTTGGAGCTGCAAAGCATACTCCAAGTTCCACAGCACATCTCCCATAGTTGGCCTGTCAACACCATGCTCAGCCAAGCACTTCTCTGCAGCCTCAGCATACTTCTTCAATGATTCAGGATTGATGGTACCGACAAGAAGAGGGTCGATGATCTTTTCAATCAACCCCTTCCTCTTCCATTGCATCGCCCATTCAGCCAAGTTAACTTGCTCTCTTGGAAGTTGAGGGTTAAGGGCGGGCCTCGCACACAATACTTCAAGCAGCACCACGCCAAACGAGTATACGTCAGATTTATCAGTCAGTTGCTGCCTCCTGAAGTACTCAGGGTCCAAGTACCCAAAGCTTCCCTTCACTGCAGTACTTACATGACCCTGCCCCATAGGTGCATCTTTGGACAGCCCAAAATCAGCAACCTTGGCAACAAAGGAATCATCGAGCAAAATGTTTGTGGTCTTCACATCACGGTGAATGATACCTTGTGCAGTTCCCGTATGCAAGTAGTGCAGTCCGCGAGCAGCTCCAATAGAGATCTCCAGCCTTTTCTTCCATGACAATGGAGGCAAATTCTTTCCATAGAGGTGGTCCCTGTAAGGTCCATTGGACATGTATTCATAAACCAGGATCATTTCATCGTTCTCGTCGCAGTAGCCAATCAATGACACCAAATGCCTATGCCTGAGCTTTGACAACATCTGAATTTCTGTCTGGAACTCTGTGATTCCCTGTTCAGATTGTGGGTTACCTCTTTTGACAGCAACTTTGGTGCCATCATCAATCGTTCCAAGATAGACATTGCCAAAACCACCAACACCAATTATTGCACTTGAATCGAAGTTATTGGTAGCCTCCTGCAACTCTGACAAAGAGAAAAACCGACCTAGACCAAGAGTTGACGAGTAAAAGTTGGTCTTGTGAGATCCCATTGAGGTTTTGCTTGTCATGAAGCTATGGTCACCAGCATGGACTGGAAGCAACCAAGAAGAAAAGCTATTCCTCTTTTGCCAATCTTGGGGTCTCTTGTGCCACTTCAACACCATTGCACCAAGGCCTATAAATGCACCAAACATCAACCCGAACCCTACGTAAGTAACTACCTTGTGTTTCTCAAGCACCTCACCATCAACCCCGAACACTCCATCCAAACTGTTAACTTTACTGCTCATTTTGAAAACCTCCAAGCCATTCAGAATAGCATTTCTCGTACCAGTTTCGTCATCCATCGGACCAACCTCGACTGCGAGTCCATTAGACATCAAGGAAGCATCCACCACAATGTCTTTGAAATACGGGACTGCCAATTCGTCTTCGATGGATGACAAATCCAAACCAGAAATAGCCTTTTTGCCATTAAGATAGACATTAAAGTAGAGATCATTGAGGGTTTTACTCACAATGTCACAAAAATGCAGCCGAACTACGTAGCTGAATGTTGCATCAGCCACAAAATTCCATGTTATGTTGAAATTTTGAATCCTTGTTTCTGAATCAGCCATTTGCTTAGCAGATGCATAAACTGTTGCTGGCGCAATAAGTGGTGAGGTTCCTGGACCGTATTTGATGGAGGAAGTAGGGACAGATGCACTTTTTGCCAAGGCTTCGTGCTTAAGGTATGGCTTATCAGGTACCCATCTCCTCGAAAGTGTGTCGTTTTCTGAGGTAATCAAAGGCCCCCCCATGTTAAGCCTGTACACTACTTCGTATCCAAAGTCGTTCAAACCAGCAAAATCGTTAACTGGGAAAAGGTTGGTGGCTTGATCAGATATCAAAATGTCAGGAGCTGAAACAACCTCAATGGCATTGATGAAAGCAGCCGAATTCTTCAGAGGTTTAAATTGGATGGAAAAGTTTGGATCGGTCATATTAATTAGATACTCCTTCAGTACAGCTTCAGTATTGTTATTTATATTGAAGTTGTGCAGGAGGGCATACTTATCTGTGTTGACAGAGAATGTTGCAGTTCGCAGATCGAATTCCGTGTTATTGATTGGAAAGAAATGCAGGCGCACCCAATGCCATCCTGCACTCTTCAATGTAAATGCGTAAGTGGCATCCTCTTTGAAAATCCTCGCAGACAGATATATAGGAGAAGGAACGTCTGCCGATGGAACAGATACTAAGATATCTTGCTTGGTTTGCAAGTATCCTTGGGCCTCATGGTCGGTCTTGAAGAGTCTTCCATCAGGAACAGAAGCCAGGCTCCTGGCTCCACAGCTGATGAGAAACTCATCAGCTGGCTTGAAGGTAACGCCACCCGCGGATACAATGCTGGGCCAAGAAAACAAGGGTAAGAGGAGAACAAGGAGGATAGCCATAGGCGTCGACAATAAGGAAGGTAGAAAAAGATTATTTTTTGATGCTTTTGATCTCTTTTTTTCCATCTCCATCCCTCCTGTGGGTGAGGGTGGGATGGTTAGAGTTAGACAGAAAGAAGGATATCAAAAAGGAAGGTTTTCAATCCCCCTGTTATGGGGTTGGTTAACTTCATTTCTTCTTCTTTTTCTTGATTATAAGTGGAGGGGAAGAATTGACAGGTGAGATGGCCTTTGCTTTGCCAATATTGGGGCAATGTTTATGGTGAGGAGATTTTTGTATTCAAAAATTAGTTGGTTTTACCTCCTATTTTTGTAACACAATGATCATAAATAGCTAATCTTATCTGAAATGGTCAAACTCCATTCTTGCCTCTCTTCCTCTCTACATTTCAAAAAATTTATACAATTCTGTTTTGGAAACCATAGGTTTAATTCTGCTGGTTCTGCCTTCAGACACCAGTAACTTGCAACTTAGCAGGTCCACTCGAGTCAATTATTTTTTTATCATAACGATTTTGATTCATTCTTTTAAAATAAAATAAAAAATCCCTTTTAGACTAGTTTGGCTGGGAGCGAGAGATCGAGATAAGCAATGAAACTCACTTGGGGCACGTCCTCAGCGGACTGTGCGGTAATGAATTGCCATAGCAAGATCTTTGAAAGATGGCAAAAGGAATCCAATTCAAACCAATCGGAAGATAGAATTAAGGGAATGTCAATTAGCAACCCTCAAATAATACAGTAAAATGCCCTTTTTCTTGGTTGCCCAATCAGTGTAGCTACATGGTTTCCAGCTTAAAGAAAGTAGGAAGCCTTTGAGTTTTCTTGGCCTACGCATTCTATTCACATGAGGAAGTTCTTATTCTTTTTCTTGAGAATCAGTTGTGTTTAGTCAGGGCATTTTCTTCTTCTTTTTTTGTTAAAATTAAAATCCAGCTGGGGTTAGACTTCATGAATTCCCCCTATCAACCCACCAGACTTTTGATTTCAATAATTATGATTTTATCCGTAAATGCTTATCCATGGTATTAAAACAAACATGAGGATCCCCGCCCCTCTAAAAAAGAAAATTTACGGTTAAAGGACCTAATTAAGATCATATTAATAATTAGAAGGCGAGACTTTACCTATAAATAAAAAGGAGAAGAAACAAAGAAGTCTATTGCTTTAGCTTTTTTTCTTGAAAAACAAGTGAGAGCTAATTTATGAAAGAAAGGCAAACCTCAGTCTCTCTGTGATTCAAACAGGAAAAGAAAACAAAGAATGTCGAGCGAAGTAGAGGAGGCGGCTCGACGCCGTACAGCGATCGCCGAGTACCGCAAGAAGCTACTGAACCATAAAGAGCTCGAATCCCGAGTCCGTACAGGTCACCGCAACAAAACCCTGATTTTAATTCTAGCAGATTTAGGGATTTCTTTTTCAGAAAAAAAAGAGTTTTTTTTGTTAATCTTGAATTTTTTATTTTAAAGAAATTGAGCAGATTTTTGGATCATGAGCTAGGGTTTAAGTTTGTAATTGAGTTTTGTTTCTGGGTTTTGTGTGGCAATTCCAAAGGTTAGATTTCTTCCTGTTATTATTCATTATATTTTTGGGAATTTAGATTAGGATGCTTGAAGATAAAAGTTCGAAGTGGCTTGATGTTCGGTTTTGTTAGTTTGTGTTTAGTAATGTAACTTTAGGAGATTGAGTGTGGGTTTTGTTGAAGCTAAACATGACTGAATGAAATGCTGCGATGTTTTTGTTCTAGCTCAACTAGTGAATTTGACATGGTTTCTGGTTGATAGATTAAATGACTGGATTAAGTTGAATTACTAGGAAAATGGACTGAGGTTTGTTTGGGTTTGAGATGTAAATGTTCACTACTTATTAATTAAATCACATTAAAGGAAGAGGGAATACCAATTCTTTGTTTTATTTTTCCAATCCTGTGGTCTTGTTAACAAAGATACCATTTTGGGGATTAAATGTAAGGGAAGGAAATTAATACTTAGAAGTTAGAAGTTTGTTTTTTTGGTAGACAAATTTCCCATGTTTATATTTTCGGTAAATATTGTTTTGTCCTTGGAGTCTTGTGCTATTGCTTTTGTCTGTCGTGTTAGGAACTGACATGTTTTGTAATTGGATGGATTCAGTGAGAGAGAATTTGCGGGCTGCCAAGAAGGAATTTTCTAAAACTGAAGATGATTTGAAGTCCCTACAGAGTGTTGGACAAATCATTGGTGAAGTTCTCAGGCCACTCGACAATGAACGCTGTAATAATCTCTACTTTTCCACATAAAAAGTAATTGGGAGACTGTTGGGTTTTGTTCATTCTAAACAACATTAAGCCGTGCACTTTCTTTTTCTCTTTCATTCACAGAGTGAAGCTTAAATATATCAATTTTTATATATTTAAAACTATATTCATATTTCGCTTCAGCAGCCTGCTGTTATTAATAGCTTCTTTATCATGACGTTATATTTTATATTTTTTTTTTGTTGTCCTGTTCTTGAATGCTGTCTATTGGCAGTTAGGTATATGATAGATTGGGGAACTAATAAACATTGCTGTGCTGCTTAGTGATAGCTAAAGCAAGCAGCGGACCTAGGTATGTGGTTGGTTGTCGTAGTAAAGTGGACAAAGAAAAACTAACAGCTGGAACCCGAGTTGTTCTTGATATGACTACTCTCACAATCATGCGAGCTCTTCCTCGTGAGGTAAGTATTGATGCTATAAACTATTGGATGAGATTATTAGTTGTTCAACCAGTGTTTGTGCCCTAAACTGTTGTGGAATTTTTGTTTTACAGGTTGATCCAGTTGTATATAACATGCTTCATGAGGATCCTGGTAATGTTAGCTACTCTGCTGTGGGAGGGCTCTCAGATCAGATTCGAGAGCTTAGAGAATCTATAGAACTGCCTCTCATGAATCCAGAGCTCTTTTTGAGGGTGGGAATCAAGCCTCCCAAGGTAATAACACTATTTTATGCTGCTTCATCTGTTGGCCTGGAAAATTGAAAATACTTAGGGAGACACTGAAATTCAACATTTTGCAGGGTGTTCTTCTTTATGGACCTCCTGGAACAGGAAAGACATTATTAGCTAGAGCCATAGCAAGCAACATAGATGCCAACTTTTTGAAGGTTAGAAATTGCTGTTTACAATTTGAATATCAGCTTCAAAATGCCCTAGTGATTGCACACTCATGTATGTGTGTTAAACAAGAAATCTGATTTTTACTTGTGGATTTAGGTTGTGTCGAGTGCCATTATTGATAAATATATTGGTGAAAGTGCAAGATTGATTAGAGAGATGTTTGGGTACGCACGTGATCATCAAGTAAGAGCTCAAATTATTATAGAATATTTTCCCTATTATAGAATATTTTCCCTTCGGTGACAAGATTTATTAATCATAACTTAATAAGTGTTTTCTGCTTGCCAGCCATGTATTATATTTATGGATGAAATTGATGCCATTGGTGGACGTCGATTCAGTGAGGGAACAAGTGCAGACCGTGAAATCCAAAGAACACTCATGGAGTTGCTTAATCAGCTTGATGGATTTGACCAGCTTGGGAAGGTAGCTTAATTTTGTTTTCATCCAACCAATCCTATACCTCAATTTGTATGTATGACTAGTTTTGACATGGAGTACTTGTTTTACTAGAAACTTGTTGACTCTGAGTTGTGTTTCCAGGTTAAAATGATTATGGCAACAAACAGACCTGATGTTCTGGACCCTGCACTTCTTCGACCAGGCCGTCTAGACAGGAAGATTGAAATTCCATTGCCAAATGAGCAGTCAAGAATGGAAATCCTTAAAATCCATGCTGCTGGAATTGCCAAACATGGTGATATTGACTATGAAGCGGTTGTGAAGCTTGCTGAGGTGAGCCCTAGATGCTTCTATCTGTACAAATTGTTAGTATCTTTTACCAGACTATTAAATCAAGTGTCTCTGTTGCAGGGGTTCAATGGTGCTGATCTTAGAAATGTTTGCACTGAAGCTGGGATGTCTGCAATCCGTGCAGAACGTGATTACGTCATCCATGAGGATTTCATGAAGGTAAGATTTTCAGAAATTTTTATGCATGTTAGGTCTGTTTGCTTATGAACTCTTCAATCCTTTACTTGTCAGACAGTTTTGTTTTCTTTGAGAGAGCTATTCTTTTTTCCTGCCCATTTACTACTAGAATCATTAGCAAAATAGACCACATTTCTGCTGTGCAAGCAATGAAAATTGAAAACCCTTTATTTTCAAGTCATCTTATCGTGACAATGGACATCTAGACATTTTCTCTCGTTGTGTATATTTGTATGGTTTGACATGTTATGGCTTTCTGCCATTTCAGGCTGTCCGGAAATTAAATGAGGCCAAGAAGCTTGAATCTAGTGCTCACTACAATGCTGACTTTGGAAAGGATTGAAACCCTGTTTATCATGCTTGATTTTTCCGATAGCATGTCAGGCAACTCAGACCCTGAATGAAATGGAGGAGTTCAGATCTTGTACCATTTGTTGTTCCTGTCAGTGGAATCGCTGCTTGTCTATTTCACAAAAACAATATTGTGTCAGCAAGGAGATATGCCATTCTATTATGGTTTCAGTCTTGGCAAGCCGTTGTTCTTTTGGAGCTGTCACTTGTTGACTGTAATGCGCTAGTAAGCGAATTGCAGCGTTTACATTTAATTTATATAGCTGTTTTTTATTCCCGGTTTAGTTGAATCATTTTCTACTCAACTGAAATGCTTATATTTGATCGTTATATCCCTCTGCCAATCAACTGGTGAGCAATTCAAGCATCTCAATTTACCCTGAATAGCACTGTTATGCTTTCACTCTACTTTCAATAAGTCTTTATAACTAATGTGTCGAGGAGGTTTGACATGAACACAAATTGATTGATCAATTACTCAGATAAACAGAAAAGTAGATTTATTATTGATGAGATGTAAATAAAACTAGTTCACTTGTACTAGTCGAATTAGCTCCCCAAGGGGGTCTGTTTCTAAAATAGTAAATATTTGAACCACAAGAGCAGACATTGTTACATTGGAGGTAAGAATCGGGTGCAAATTTTCAATGCCATTGTAATGCATCTAGAGCTTGTTGGTGAATTTGTTTATCTCCAGCCGCCACTACATTGAAACCTGAAAAATGAAAGAGGTGAGGACCAGCATGATGCCTGCTTTCAAGGCTAAGTTCAAACTCTAACATGGATAAGATGAATCGTGTGTCGCAAATAAAGGTAAATCAGAATAAAGAGAACTTGATATAAACTAGAATACTTGTTGCACGAGAATCTGGAGAAGCCTCCCAGAAGAGGTGGTGTCCTTTCCAGTCTGTTATAATGCCTCCAGCTCCCTCTATCACAGGTATCAGGGCAAGGAAATCGTAGGGCTGATAACAAGAGCAATATGATTGAATTATATATTGACAATAAAGTTTGTTCAGCAAGAGCTTTATGGGGTATGAGAATGAAAGCAACAGGGTTTGTTTTACTGTTGGAAAAAATTAGGCAAGCAATTCAAAAGAGGCACAAAAATGCAAATGCAAGGCCCTTTTACGTCTACAGAATTCATCGCACGATGCTAAAAACTCCATTTCTTTTGAACTATTCATTTCTTGGAAAAGGCTAGCCACCAAATTTGAAGTAAAAAAGACTTGTTCTAATTACAGCAATTTGAAGTGCTAGAAACAGTCCCTTATCTTCCATAGTGCAGAGTTATACACGTCAAGGATACATCAGTTCGATCAACATTGTAGATAGAAGCACAAGTTACCTTGAGACCAGACTCGATAACGAGGTCTACATATCCAGAAGCCAAAAGAGCATAAGCATAACAGTCACAGCCATATAATGGCACTTTCACCTGCAAACAACAAGAACATGAAACAAGAGGGAGAAAGGGATCAAAACACTCAAGAAAAAGTGCAATTCAATTGTTCACTCAGAAAACATTGAGGTGAGGTCCACGGACAAATATCAGTTGCAAATTGACAAGTCTTTACATAATCTATCAAGTGATGCAAGTCGATAAAATCCCTAACTTACATACTGGTGCCAGAAAAATATACCATGAAACAGAGAACAAGGAAGACGAAAAGAAAGAGAAGTAAGGAAATTTCCCAGCATCAGACATGAATTGATATTGTCATCTCTAATGATATTGTGAAATAATACCATAGTTGCGTGATTGAGGCAGATTTGTAGTTCAAATCTTATCATTTTAAAGAGATCACATTGTTCATTTATTACTTGTTTCTATTCCATTTCTGTTGGCATTGTAATGGCATTAAACCGTATCAGGTAAACCTCTTTATCTTGAACAGATCACACAAACCTTGCTTCTAACACGAGCAAAAGCTTCTACAGCATCCCCACTGAACAGATGTGGGCTAGTGGTATACCTGCATAAAGAAAGGAGTTGACAGCTATAAGCTACTCGCATGATATGAATATGGAGAGTTAACTATGTCACAAGAGATGCAATTACTTTATTGAAATCACAAGTTCTACACTGTTTATCTTAGAATAGGATAACAATATGAGAGAACATACAAATATGCTTGTGACAGTTTGGCACAAGCCCGTGTAGATATTTCCTCTCCATTCAATGTCGTTCTCCTTCCATTTAAGCCAATCCATCGTTCCCTTAGTACAGGCTGATCAATTATGCCAAGAATCTGCAAGGACATTTTCAGCATTTTAAGAAGAATATTCACTTCACACACATTGTAACAAGCTTATTAGCACTAAATGAAACCATTTCTCTTTTATACTGGCAAACAACAGAATGCAATTCTTACCGGTTTACCCTTATATAGCAAAGCAATGAGTGTACCAAACAAAGGTTTACCTAAAATGATCAAACAGATCAAATTACAAGTTAAAAAATTTCAAAGCTCAACACTGACTGCATTAACATTACAGGAACAGTAGTAAGAGGCATACCAGTAATAAAACTCTTGGTCCCATCTATCGGATCCAAAACCCAAACGAAATCTGAAAACTCCTCTTTACACCTCCACCCATTCTCCTCCCCGAAACTAGAATTAAAACAGCAAGAAACCCATTATGCAGGTTCAAAAACATTAACCATCACATCTCACAAGAGCAACAAGTTCCCTATTTAACAATAACCCATCAGCATTTCGTTTCTCTTCTTTACTTTACGCAGTGACCAAACAAAAACTTCTACAAGAAAAATAAATATAGCAACAGTATGCATTCAATTAAACTCACATTGCATGAGAAGGAAAATTCTCTAGTATAATTGAAATCATAGCTTCCTCCGCTGCTTTATCAGCTATAGTAACAGGACCTGTAACAAAATTAATTAAACACCAAAACACTGAAATATCTCAAATTTAGTCAAAAGATGAAAATGAATTACTTACTCAAATCCTCTTTGTCAAGAATTTCAAATTTCTTTCTAAAATACTTTCTAATCACTTCACCAGAGGCATCAGCAAGCTTGTTGGCTACATCAGAGAAGCCATCAATGTCTGCTTCAGTGAGGTCTAATTGGAGAGGGTTGGATTGATTAGAATTCGAAGTCATGGCGGAATTCAAGTGGATTTTGATTTTTAGTCCAGGAAAGGAGAGATTGGTTGTGTTTGGCGAGAAGTGAAGGAAAGAGTGAGGATTGGAGCGAGAAGGAGGGGAAAAGGTAAAGGCTTTTTTGGGATTTTGAGAGAGGAGATGGAATTGTAATCGATGAGAAAGCATTGCGAGTGTGGATTTATATAGGCGGGAAAACTCTGATAGAAGAAGAACAGTGGTGACTTATGTTGTGATTTGCTTGTGAATGGAGTGGGACTGTTTTTTGCTTTTTTGAGGTTTTTCAGTTCGAGTGGAAGCTAGTGCTGACAAGTGACAAGGGACTTCAAATTCACCACAGCTAGGTTGTCTTCATGGGCTTTTAAAATAAAAATTCTTAATTTATCTCATATTATTAAACCCGGTTTACAAGGTGGTAACTTATCTCATGATTAATAATTGGACAAATTTACAATCATCTAGGTGGTGGTTTAGTGGTAAGAACTTGAGATTAAGAGGTTTGCTTTTTTTGTGGTCTCAGATTCGAACCCTGTGGTTACTCATATGATGACCACTGGAGGCTTACATGGTCGTTAACTTCAGGGCCCGTGGGATTAGTCGAGATGCGCGCAAGCTGGCCCGGACACTCACGTTAAACTAAAAATAATAATAATAATTGGACAAATTTTAATTTTTTTTATTTTAATTTAATTTTTTTTAATTTTTTAATTGTTTGGTATCCTGGTATCAAAAATAATTTTTAAAAAATATTAAATATTATTTTAATATATTTAAAAAAAAATACTTTAAAAAATAATAATTATTACACTTTCAAACAATCACAAAGCTCAAAAATTATTTTTATTTTCCCATGTGAACAAGAATAATTTGATCGATAAGCATTATAATCACATCACATGTAACTAGAATAGGTTGTGCTGATATTATAATTTTAAAGATTAGAAAGAAGGACGAGGAATGGTTTTTTTATATATATATATATATAACACTTAATAAAAATAGATAGAACTAGTTGAATTAATATTTATACTTATAAATCTCAAATAAAAAAAAACAATACAGTATGAATTCATAACTAAATTAGAAGCTTGAAAAAAAGTTGCTTGAACAATATTATCCATTCTGCAACAAGTAGTGCTATTTATTTTCAGATACAAGGCAGTAGAAAAATCTCAATTTCATCACGGTAAATAAGCCCATGTAAAAAAACGTGAAACCCTAGATTTTTCTCTTCATCCGAGAGATTAAAAACAAATTCGTATCAGTAATCAAATGATCACAAAAACATATTTCCAAAATACCAGATACTGGAAGAGTAAGCATTCAATGGGATGCACTGGATATACGAGAAAAATCCACAGTGATGTAGGAGTAATT